>WBZQ01000414.1_pt1 | contig 34219 bp, 29 predicted proteins | sample 5204251 | NCBI WGS metagenome assembly WBZQ01 (sample SAMN12412402, study PRJNA552823) | activated sludge metagenome | isolation source: activated sludge from nitrification reactor of wastewater treatment plant... | place: USA: Virginia | collected 2017-09 | reverse complement strand
AGGCGGCGGTGGCGGCTACGAACGCAAACCGTGGCAGGACCGCAACCAGGGTGGTGGTGGCGAGCGCAAGCCCTGGCAGGACCGCGGGCAAGGCGGTGGCGGCGGCTACGAACGCAAACCTTATGGTGACCGCAAACCCAATTTCAACCGCGGTGGCGGTTTCAAAAAGCCTTTCCGTAAAAAAGAAGAATTCTTTATCGAGCGCAAACCCAAACCCGGTCTGCCGAGCGGGGAGGGTATGCCGCTGAATAAATACCTGGCCCACTGCGGCGTGTCCTCGCGCCGCAAAGCGGTGGAATTCATCGAGCAGAGCAAAGTGACGGTGAACGGCGAAGTAAAAATGGAACCGTTCTACCGCATCGAAGCCGGAGACGTGGTAATGTGCGACGGCAACCTCGCCCAGATCCAGGAGCGCCAGGTGTACATACTGCTGAACAAGCCGAAAAACGTGATCACCACCACCGACGACGATCGCGGCCGCCCGACGGTGCTCGACATCGTCGATCCGCACTTCCCGGAGCGCATCTATCCGGTAGGCCGCCTCGACCGCGATACCACCGGCCTGCTGCTGCTCACCAACGACGGCGATCTGGCGCAGAAACTCTCCCACCCCAGCATGAACGTGCAGAAACAATACCGGGTGGGTCTGCGTAAATCCCTCTCCCAGGCCGACCTCGAACACATCGAGCGCGGCGTGGAACTGGAAGACGGCCTGATGGAAGTCAACTGGATCCGTTTCTCCGAAGATCACCCGGAACGCGACATCGTGGAACTGGAAATTTCCTCCGGCCGCAACCGTGTCGTACGCCGCCTTTTCGAAGCCCTGGGTTACGAAGTGTTCAAACTCGACCGCTTCTACTTTGCCGGCCTGACCAAAAAAGACCTGCCCCGCGGCTCTTTCCGCGAACTGACCCAGCGGGAGATCATCATGCTGAAACACTTCACCGGACATCCTTCTACCGCCAAAAAACGCGACAATGCGGAAGACCCGGTAGAGGATGATGACGATAACGACAACGATATGATGGAAGGGCCGGAAGAACAGGCCTGAGTCCCGGCAATGGGGCGGCGACTGACCGTCGGCCGCCCCATTGTATTTTCTGGCGTACTTCTTTTGTCCTGAAACATCCGGATATTCCTTTCTACCCGCCGCCCCGGTCCACCTCCTGGTGCTTTCTAAAACTGTAATGTATGAAAACGATAAGGTTTATTATCCTGGTCTCCCTGCTGTCGGGCAGCCTGCTGCCGGCCCATGCCCAGGCCAACATGGGCGAATTCAAATGGGGCCTTAAAGCCGGCGTCAACTTTGCCGGCATCAACAACCTGGAAGACATCGAAAAAGACAACGGCCGGGTCGGGTTTGTCGGCGGGGCATTTTGCAAAATACCCCTGAAAAGCAACCTTTCCCTCCGGCCGGAACTGCTTTTCAACATGAAAGGCTCTTCCCTCCTGATCCCTTCCGATGCCGTTGGATCCACCGACCGGGTCCGGTTTACCATGAACTATCTGGAACTCCCCTTGTCCCTTGATTTTGAATTTTTCGGGATATGGGATGTTCATGCCGGCGTACAGGGCTCCTTACTTATTTCGGAAAACAGAAAGATCGGCGACAGCAGCGTCACCGGCGACAGCGAAGACTTCAATGACTTCGACTTCGGCTGGCACGCCGGCACCGGCATCGACCTCGGTAACCTCGGCCTGCACGTCCGCTTTCAGCAAAGCCTGACCCCCTTCTACGAAGCGCTCAACTACGGAGCCGGCGACATCAACCTGCGCAACTACGGCATCACGCTGGCCTTTTCTTATATGTTTTTGCGGTAATCCAATGGCCCGTTTCAACACCGACATCCTCGTTCTCGGCTCCGGCATCGCCGGCCTGACTTTTTCCATCAAAGCCGCTCAAAAATTCCCCGACCGCCGGATCCTGGTGCTGACCAAAACCGTGGAAGGGGAGAGCAACACCCGCTATGCCCAGGGTGGCGTGGCCGCGGTATGGGACGCGGAAAAAGACAATTTTGAAAAACACATCGCCGATACCCTCGACGCCGGCGACGGACTCTGCGACGAACGCATCGTGCGCATCGTGGTGGAGGAAGGTCCGGCCCGGGTGCAGGAGATCATCGACTGGGGCGCCCGCTTCGACAAGGAAAAAAACTCCGCCGACTACGACCTGGCCCGCGAAGGCGGCCACTCCGAACACCGCATTCTGCACTACAAGGACCTGACCGGCTGGGAAATGCAGCGCACTCTGATGGAAGAAGCCGCCCGCTACCCCAACATCCGGGTGCTGGAGAACTACTTCGCGCTGGACCTCATCACCCAGCACCACCTCGGCCGCATGGTCATCCGCGTCACACCCGACATCGAGTGCTACGGCTGCTACGCCCTCAACAAGGAAAACGGCGAGATCGACACCCTGCTGGCCCGCGTCACCATCCTCTGCACCGGCGGCGGCGGGCAGGTGTACAAAGCCACCACCAACCCCGTCATCGCCACCGGCGACGGCGTGGCCATGACCTACCGGGCCAAAGGACGGGTGGAAAACATGGAGTTCATGCAGTTCCACCCCACCTCGCTCTACAACCCGGCCGGAGAAAACCCCTCGTTCCTGGTCTCGGAGGCGGTGCGCGGCTTCGGCGGCATCCTCAAAACCGCCGAGGGCGAGGAGTTCATGCAGCACTACGACCCCCGCCTCTCCCTGGCCCCCCGCGACATCGTGGCCCGCGCCATCGACTCCGAAATGAAAAAGCGCGGTACCGACTGCATGTACCTCGACTGCCGCCATCTCGACAAAGACGCCTTCGTTGCCCACTTCCCCACCATCTACGAAAAATGCCGGAGCATCGGCATCGACCCCATGCAGGACATGATCCCCGTGGTGCCGGCCTGCCACTACATGTGTGGCGGCATCAAGGTGGACGAATACGGCCGCAGCAGCATCGGCCGCCTCTACGCCGCCGGCGAGTGCAGCAGCACCGGCCTGCACGGCGCCAACCGCCTGGCCTCCAATTCCCTGCTCGAAGCCATGGTCTTCGCCCACCGCATTTTCAAGGACATCCAGGGCAAACTCGACGGCTGGACTTACCAGGAAAACATCCCCGACTGGAACGCCGAGGGCACCACCGACCCGCAGGAGATGGTGCTCATCACCCAGAGTCTCAAGGAATTGAAGGACATCATGTCCTACTACGTCGGTATCGTACGCTCCAACGTGCGCCTCCAGCGCGCCCTCGACCGCCTGTTCCTGCTGTACAAGGAAACCGAGGAACTGTACCAAACCACCGTGGTGAGCCCGCAACTGATGGAACTGCGCAACCTCATCACCATCGCCTACCTCATCACCCGCTCCGCCTCGCACCGGCGGGAGAGCCGGGGGCTGCACTACACGACGGATTATCCGGAGAAGTTGGGGTTTGTGGAGGAGTCGGTGTTGTGAAAGAGGCCGTCGCACAAGTCGGTGAATCGTTTATCTGTTGATTTGTTTATCTGTAAATAACTCTGAAAACAAGGGCGTTACCGATAACCAAATCCGCAATTAAACGAATAAACAGACTTTTGAGACAGCCTTTACGGGTGCTCCAAGAGAATTGACGGGGTGGCTTCGAGTCACCCCGCCAATGCGCTCGCCCGAGGTACCCACAAGATTTGACAACTTTTCAAAAGTTGTCAAATCTGCTCCAGCGCTCTTTGCGCCCACTCGAAGTTCCTTTTGAATTCCGCGTAAGCCGGGTACGCCCCGGCCAGCTCTTTCCACAGGTTATAACACTGCTCGAAATACCTTTTCGCCTGGCCGGCGTCGCTTTTTTGATCGCGGTAAAAACGTCCCAATTGCGAGTAAGAGACGGCCAGGCCGTTTTTGAAGGAGACATTTTGGGGATAGGCTTCGTAGAGTTCTTTTGACAACTCGATATCCTTTTCAAAGAAAGTCAAAGCCTGTTGCAAATTACCGAGCGCGGTGTGGGTAGAACCGAGTTTTTCGTAAGAGATGGCCAGCCAGTTTTTGAAATCGAATTTTTCGCAAAATGTCCGCATCTGTTCGGCAGTGTCCATGGCTTTGGCCAGGTTGCCGATGGCATTGTAATACACCCACAACCGGTCATACAGGACGGCCAAATTTATGTTGGCAGTGTTCAGGTGTGCCACCAGGTCAAACACGAGGGCGGCAAAAGGCGCAGCGGTGGCGATGTTTTTGGGGTGGTAGCCTTCGTTTTCAAAAATGAAGTTCAGTTTTTCTACCATCGGCTCACCCAGTTCCCAAAGCCGGCCGGCGTTTTTTTGCAGCACTATTTTTTGCACCACCGGGCTGATCCGGTAGGTTTTGGTGTCGGTGCCGAGCCAGCCTTTTTGCGCCAGTTGGTCCAGGCGGCGTTTGAGTTCCCCTTTGTTTTCCGAGGGAAGCAGTTCGAGCAGCAGCGGCGGGGCATGGTTTCCGACCGGCAGCAAGGCAAATTGCAGCAACAGGTCGTGCAGTCCGGGACTGTGTTGTTGCAGATGAGCGACGTCGTACAGGGCTTCGATGATTTGGTCGGTGGATTTGACCGTCCCTTTTTTGACGTTGTGGGCGTAGTCGGTCTGGACCTCAAAACTGTCGTCGCCCAGAAACAGCCCGCTTTTTTCCAACTGGCCGAGCAGTTTTTCAAAAGTCAGTCCCCACGCTGCGCCCTCCCGGAGGTTTTTGCTGAAAACCTCGGTGCAGAGGGTGTTGTAGCCCACGGCATTCAAAAACCGGTCGAGCAGGGCATCGAACTGCGGGTGGTGTTCTTCATAGTTTTTTTTGAACAGTTCCCTGGCCAGATGGGGCGGCAGGTGGGTAATGGGGTACTCGCTGCCGGCATCGGGCAACACTTTGGAGCAGCGCGAGGTGATGAGTACGTGCCAGCCCAGGCCCTGCATGTACTGCAGGAAGCCGTGGATGTGCTCGGGTTCGTTGGCGTTGTCGAACACCAGCAAACAGTCTTTTTCGAGGTTGGCCAGGGCGGTTTTGATGATGCCGACCTGTTTGTCCGGATCGTCGGCGCATTGGTTCATGGCTTCCACCAGGTCGAGCGATTGCGGCAGGTGGTCGCGCATGGCCGCGAGGATGCCTTTTTCGCAAAAAAGCCAGGCGAGGTGTTTGTACTCGTGCTGGTATTTTTCCCAGTACCGGGCGGCCAGGGTGGTTTTGCCCATGCCGCCCTCGCTGTTGACCAGCGCGATGGTGCTGCGTTGGGTCAGCAGCGCACGGATGTTTTCCAGTTCCTGCTCGCGCCCCAGGAACGTGGGCGGCACGGAAGCGGAAGCGGTGGTGAGTTGACGGCGTATTTTTCGGTCGGCGTACTGGTTATACACGACTCCCCCGATGTTCTGCTGGCCTATGATGGCGTTGGGATTGTTGACATCTGGCATGGCTGTGTGCTTTGCGCTAATAGTCAGGCGGTGACTTCTGAGTCACCGCCTGACTACGATGGATCTTGAAAGTGTAGTAATAGTCTCACTCCAAGTGAGACTATTACTCCGGATCAGTTGAACGTCACCTGGAGTGAGACTATTACTCCGGATCAGTTGAACGTAGTATTCGTATTGTTCACCGTCGAACCGATGTTCTGCTGGCCGATTTTCGCCTCCCGGTTATCGATGTTAAAACCTCCCGCCTCTTTTTGCCCGATTGCCGCCGCCAATTCCTTCAGCGCTTGTTCCGCCTGCGGGTTGTTTTCCAGTTCGACCGCCAGGGCGCTCTTGGCCGCATCCTGCCGGGCCGGGCTATCGGGTTTTTCCTGCAGTTGGGCCAGCACGTCTTTCGGCGTTTTTTCGTCTTCTTTCAAAAAGACGGGCTTGATCCACTGCACGGCAGCATCGGTGAACTCGGTGAAAAAATCCTGGATGGGTTTATTGTCTTTCAGCGTTTTGGCCAGGTAGCCAACCACAGTGGCGATCATGGCGGTAGAGGTGATCGGTTCCATTTAAATTGTTTTGACGGTGCATGCACCAGTGATAGTCTCACTCCAAGTCAAGTGATAGTCTCACTCCAAGTGAGACTATCACTCGGGGCAACTTGGAGTCCAAGTCAAGTGATAGTTTCACTTGGAGTGAGACTATCACTCGGGGCACGCCTGCCACTTCTCCGACCTTATATCCTTCCTTCACCTCGAATCACGCCAAGCGCACTCACAGGATTTGACAACTTTTCAAAAGTTGTCAAATCTGCTCCAGCGCCTACCACTTCTCCAACCTGATCTCCATTCCTTTTCCGCCTTCCTTCACCTCGAATTTCGCCTCCTCCCACTTCGGCGCCCGGAACTTCGGCCGGGCGTTGTTGGAAAAGCCGTAGGGCTCGCTGGGGATGCCGAACAGGTTGGTGTCCAGTTCGCCGTTGCCGTTCAGGTCGTGGAAGCAACTGATGGCGTAGGCGCCGGGCGGCAGGCTGACGGCCTCCAGCCGCAAAGTGCCGGTGCTGCCCACCGGGACGATCTTTTTGAAACATGCTTTTTCGGCTTTCAGAAAATCGGCTTCACTGTTGTAAATACCGATATACAGGCTGCCCCTGGCTTCCCGGATGTTGGTAAAGGAAAGCGACAAGGTGGGGGAGAACAGGTAGGGAACTAACAAAGCAAACAGCATAATTTCGTGGTCGACGGATATTTTGACATTGGCCTTTTGACCAAAATGACCAGTCGTCGGAGTCTATTGTCCAATGTCCGGTTTCAGATCCGGGGTATCTCCAGAACGCCGGGCTCCCCAAAAAAATTGGCAGGCCCCCAAGAGGGAACCTGCCAATTTCCAATTTCCAATTTCTATTTTCCAATTTCCAATCAAAGCGGCAACGCCGAGTACCGTTCGATGAACGCCTTCAACTCGTCCACCATGGCCGGCGAGCCGATGGCGATGGTGCAGCGCTGGTGCAGTTCGTTGGGCATCACGTCGAGGATGCGCTTGAGTTGGGTGTTCATGGCTTTGCCGCCGGCCTGTTCCACGATCATGGAGAGCGGGTTGCACTCGTAGAGCAGGCGCAGTTTGCCTTTCGGGTATTTGCGCGTGCTGGGGTAGAGGAAAATACCGCCCTGGATCAGGATGCGATGGATGTCGCTGACCATGCTGCCGATGTAGCGCAGGCCGTAGTTCTGGTCGGAGCAGTTGTCGATGTAGCGGCGCATTTCGAGGTCGAACTTGGAGTAGTACCCCTGGTTCACCGAGTAGGTATTGCCGTTCTCGGGTATGCGCATGTTGCGGTGGCTCAGGCAGAATTCACCGATGGAGGGGTCGAGGGTGAAGCCGTTCACCCCGCGGCCGGTGGTGTAGACCAGGATAGTGGAGGTGCCGTAGAGCACGTACCCGGCGGCGACCTGCTTCACACCGGCCTGGAGGAAGTCCTCTTTGGTAGCCGGGCTTTCCGTATTGCTTTTGCGGCGGTAGATGGCGAAGATGGTGCCCACCGACACGTTCACGTCGATGTTGGAGGAGCCGTCGAGCGGGTCGAACATCACGATGTAGTTGCTTTTTTTGGAGCCGACCGAAGGCACCTGGATGATGTCGTCGTTCTCTTCGGAAGCGATCGCGCAGCACTCGCCGGAGTTTTTCAGGCACTCGATGAGTTTTTCATTGGCGTACACGTCGAGTTTTTGCTGCATGTCGCCGCTCTGGTTTTCGCCGCTGTCGGCCACGCCCAGGATGTTGACCAGGCCGGCTTTATTCACCTCGCGGTTGATGATCTTGGCGGCCACGCCGATGTCGCGCAGCAGGCCGGTCAGTTCGCCGGTGGCGTAATCGAAATCCTTTTCCGAGCGGATGATGAACTCGTCGAGGGTGACGATGCGGTTACCCGGTATGTCGGTGGTGGTGGTGACCGCGGAGGCCGGATCGAGCACGGCGGGGAGGCCGTTCTGCGGGGCTTTTTTTGTGGATGATGCCATAATCTGGTGTGGTGGATTTTATAATTTGGTTAGTGATTGGCAATGGCCCGGCGTACTTGGAGCCTTTCCAACCGCATTCGAGGTTTTCGGACAGGCTTTTAATAATTTCTATTTTCCGGTTTCCAATTTCCAACTCCGGACAAAGGTATAAAATCTGCCGCTTTTGCCCGGAACGGACACTGCGAAAGGCAACATAAGCCCTAATTTTCGGGTTATAAAGTTTTACCCGATCAACTTATGCGCCCGTTCCTCTCCCGACTGCCCCTGCCCCTGCCCCTGCTACTGCTACTGCCCCTGCTACTGGCCACTCCCTCCTGCCGCCCCGCCGAACCGGAAACGGTCCCGATTCCCACCGAGATCTGCATCAAGACCACCCACCACAACTATCCGCTGGCGGGCTCCACGGTCTACCTGAAATATTTTACCGATACCTTTCCCGGCTATGACAAAGGCCCGTCGTACTACGATGCCTCGTTCAAAACCGGTACCGACGCCCGCGGCTGTATCCGGTCGGTCCCGGAAGGCCGGCACTGGCTCGTGGCTTTCGGCTACGACAGCCTGCACTTTCCGCATGAGGCTTTTGGCAGTCTGCCCGTGGAAATATCACTGACCTGGAAGCCCGTGCTCGACACCACTTTGTACCCGGGGCACTGAGTTTTTGATACTGTTTCGGGAAGTAATCCGCTGATCCCGGAAAGCAGCCTGCAATAATGTTGTTGGATAAGTGGGCAAACCCTGCTTATCTTTTCCCTGCCAATTCAGCGTCGAGCAGTACCGCCTCGTGAAGGATTTCCAGTAGCGGCTCTTCCCGGACGTCTTTTTCGTCTAAAAGCCGGATGTAAGCCACCTCCTTTCGTCCGCCCAGGTCCAGCAGGCCCTGTTCATTGGAAAGCAGGTGCCCCCGGGCAAAACCAAAGGCGACGCCCGCCTCGCTGCCGCTGTAGGGAAAGGAAGCCGGATATAAAAAGCAGATCCGGCTGAAGACCCAGTAATAAGGCACACCATAGCTGAATTTTTCCTTCATGTTGGGAAAATTCCGCAACAATAACTCCCGCACCCGCAGGCAGATCACTTTTTCAGCCGGTAATAAATCTTCGAAAAAAGAATCAAAGTCCTTATGTTTGGCAAGTTTCATAGCGACAGTATGGCTCAAAAATACCCGGTTTATTACTGCTACCCAGCTTAAACAAAGGCAAAAAACGCTGAAATCATAATTTTGCTCCTCGAAAGCCGGCAAACAAAACACTCGCTGCCATTATGAACTGGTTCGTCAACCAACTTGCCAAGCAGTACCTGCGCCTGCGTCTGCGGCGGGTCGAACGCTACATGAAGCGTCCCGAGGAGCCACAGGAACGCTGGCTGCAACGGCTGCTCGACACTGCCCGCAACACCGAGATCGGCCGGCAATACGACTTCGCCGGCATCCGCAATGCCGGGGAGTTCGCCCGCCGCGTCCCGGCGCACGACTACGAACAGTTGAAGGGGCAGATCGCCCGGATGATGCGCGGCGAACGCAACGTGTTGTGGCCCGGCGAAGTAAACTGGTACAGCAAAAGCAGCGGCACTACCAGCGACAAGAGCAAATTTATCCCGGTACCGATCAGCAACCTGTACGGCAACCACTACGCCAGCAGTTGGGATTCGCTGGCCCTGCTCTACCACAACAAACCCGATATGGAGGTATTCCGGCGGAAGAATCTGGTCATGTCGGGCAGTTTCCAGGCGTTGGAGGAATATCCGAAAACCCGCTTCGGCGATGTCAGCGCCCTGCTGACCCACCACATGCCGGCCATCGGGCGGATCTGTTACGCACCCGATTTCGAGACGATGCTGCTGCCTAATTTCGAGGAAAAGATCCAGCGTATCGCCGACCTGACCGCCCGCCGCGACGACATTGTCATGTTCGGCGGCGTGCCTACCTGGATCATCGTCTTGTTCCGTCTCATCCTCGAAAAAACGGGCAAATCCAACATGCTCGAAGTATGGCCCCGCCTCCAGGCCTATATGCACGGCGGCGTAGGTTTCGAGCCCTACCGGGAAACGTTCAAAGCCCTTATTCCCAGCCCCGATTTTGTTTACCAGGAAATTTACAACGCTTCCGAAGGCTACTTCGGCGCGCAGTGCGACCTGGGGGTGAAGGATATGCTCCTGTTCGCCGACAACGGGGTGTTCTACGAATTCGTGCCCATGGAAGAATGGGAAAAGGAACATCCGAAAACCGTACTGCTGGCCGACGTGGAAATTGGCAAAAACTACGCGGTCATGGTCTCTTCCAACAACGGCCTGTGGCGTTACCTGCCCGGCGATACCCTGATGTTCACCCGCAAAAACCCGCATTGCTTCCAGATCACCGGCCGCACCAAGCAGTTCATCAACGCTTTCGGCGAAGAAGTGATGGTGGGCGATACCGACAAAGCCCTCGCCGAAACCTGCCGGCAAATGAACGCCGTGGTGGCCGAGTACACTGCGGCACCGGTCTATTTTTCCGGCGACAAAGGCCGTGGCGGACACGAATGGATCGTGGAATTTGAAAAAGAACCCTCCGACCTGGAACATTTCAACGAGGTGCTGGACCAGACCCTGCAGCGCATCAATTCGGACTACGAGGCCAAACGTTTCAAAGGCATGGCTCTCCAGCGCCTGCACCTGCACGCCGTGCCGCGCGGTACTTTCCTGGGCTGGATGCGCGCCCGCGGCAAGTTCGGCGGCCAGAACAAGGTGCCCCGGCTGGCCAACCACCGCAATTTTATCGAGGAGATCATGCGGTATGCCGGAGAGTGGGAAACCGGCTAGCCTTTTAAAAAAGTACTTTCCCAAAGTACTGCGCTGGCTCATGCGCAACTATCCGGTGTCCGCTGTCAATTTCGATGAACAACAGATGCCTTCTGCCATTTTGGCAAAAAACGCTTCTTTTCGGCACATGGAATGAAATGTGCGGTAGTCCCCCCTTTTGCGTCAAGCAAAGCGTATCTTTGCAGCCGCTTTGATGTAAACACATTGACCACCCACAGCACATCAGCAAATGTTTGGATTCCTAAAGAAAATACTCGGCACCAAGCAGGACCGCGACCTGAAGCAGTACCTGGCCGCCGTTGCCGAAATCAATAATTATTTCGAGCAGTACCGCAACCTTTCCAACGACGAACTCCGCTCGAAATCGCTCGAATTCCGCGAACGCATCCGCGAATACCTGAAAGACATCGATGCAGAAGTCGGCAACCTCAACCAGCAGGCCCTCGACGCCGAAGATTTCAACGAAAAAGAACGCTTGTTTAAAGAGGTGGACGAAATGCGCAAGGACCGCGACAAGGCACTGGAAGACGTGCTCTTGTCCATCCTGCCCGAGGCCTTCGCCGTGGTAAAGGAAACCGGCCGGCGCTTCGCTACCAACGAAACCCTGACGGTCACCGCGACCGAACACGACCGCGCCCTGGCCGCCAAACCCGGCAAGAACTACGTTACCATCGAAGGCGACCGGGCAGTCTGGAAAAACAAATGGGTGGCCGCCGGCGGCGACATCACCTGGAACATGGTGCACTACGACGTGCAACTCATCGGCGGTATGGTGCTGCACGACGGCAAGATCGCCGAGATGGCCACCGGTGAAGGTAAAACGCTCGTCGCTACCCTGCCCGCCTACCTGAACGGGGTCGCCGGTGAAGGCGTACACATCGTTACGGTGAACGACTATCTGGCCCGCCGTGACTCCGAGTGGGTCGGCCCCATCTACGAATTCCTGATGCTGACCGTCGATTGTATCGACAAATACCGGCCGCACTCCCGCGAGCGCATCGAGGCTTACCGCTGCGACATTACTTTCGGAACCAACTCCGAGTTCGGTTTCGACTACCTGCGCGACAACATGGTCATCAGCCCCGATGAACTGGTGCAGCGCAAGCACCACTACGCCATCGTCGACGAGGTGGACTCGGTGTTGATCGACGATGCGCGTACGCCGCTCATCATCTCCGGTCCGGTAACCCGCGGGGCCGAAGACCAGGAATACGTGGAACTTAACCCCACCGTAAAACGCCTGGTGGATGAACAGGGCCGGCTGGCTTCCCAGTTTTTAAACGAAGCCCGCAAACTGGTCGCCTCCGGTAATACCGGCGCCGAAGCGGGCGGCGGCGGCCTGGCTTTGCTGCGCGCCCACCGCGCTTTGCCCAAGAGCCGGGCTTTGGTAAAATTCCTCAGCGAGGAGGGCATGAAAGTACTCCTGCAAAAGACGGAAAACGTGTACCTCCAGGAGAACAGCAAACGTATGCCCGAAGTGGACACGGAGCTGCTTTTCCACATCGACGAGAAAAACCGCAGCGTCGAACTGACGGAAAAAGGGGTGGAATACCTCTCGCGTTTCAACAACGACCCGGATTTTTTCGTGATGCCCGACCTGGGCGAACAACTGGTCAAGATCGACCAGAACCCGGAACTCGGTCACGACGAAAAGGTGGAAGCCAAAGAGCACCTGTCGCAGGACTACGGCGTAAAAAGCCGGCGTATCCACGCCATCCAGCAGCTGCTGAAAGCCTACGCGCTTTTTGAAAAAGATAACGAATACATCGTGCTGGAAGGCGAGGTAAAGATCGTGGACGAACAGACGGGCCGCGTAATGGAAGGCCGCCGCTACTCCGACGGCCTGCACCAGGCCATTGAGGCGAAAGAAAACGTCAAAGTCGGCGAGATCACCCAGACTTACGCCACCGTTACGCTCCAGAACTATTTCCGGATGTACCACAAACTGGCCGGTATGACCGGTACCGCCGAAACCGAGGCGAAAGAATTGTGGGACATTTACAAACTCGACGTGGTGGTCATCCCCACCAACCGGCCTATTTCGCGTAAAGACGAAGAAGACCTGGTGTACAAAACCGCCCGCGAGAAGTACAACGCCGTCATCGACGACATCGTCAAACTGCGCGATGCCGGCCGGCCTATCCTGGTCGGTACCACCTCGGTCGAGATCTCCGAACTGCTCAGCCGCATGTTGAAAATGCGCGGCATCGATCACAACGTACTGAACGCCAAACAGCACCAGCGCGAAGCCGAGATCGTAGCGGAAGCCGGTCAGGCCGGTAAAGTGACCATTGCTACCAACATGGCCGGTCGCGGTACCGACATCAAACTGGGCCCCGGAGTGAAAGAATCGGGCGGTCTGGCCATCATCGGTACCGAGCGCCACGAAAGCCGCCGGGTCGACCGGCAGTTGCGCGGTCGCGCCGGCCGTCAGGGCGACCCCGGTTCGTCGCAGTTCTACGTTTCGCTGGAAGATCAGCTCATGCGCCTGTTCCAGAGCGACCGCATCGCCGGACTGATGGACCGCATGGGCCACAAGGAAGGCGACGTGATCCAGCACAGCATGGTGACGAGCAGCATCGAGCGGGCCCAGAAAAAAGTGGAGGAGAACAACTTCGGTATTCGCAAGCGCCTGCTGGAGTACGACGACGTGATGAACATTCAGCGGGAAGCTATTTATAAAAAGCGCCGCAACGCCCTGTTTGGCGACCGCCTGGCAGTGGACATCAACAACGCTTTCATGGCCATCACCTCCGAACTGGTCCAGGTGCACCGCGCCGGCGGCGATTTCGAGACCTTCCGCCTCGACAGCATCCGCCTGATCGGGATCGACCCGGAAATGGATGCCGCCTGGTTCAAATCGGCCCCGGTCGGCACCGTCGGCGCTACTTACCAGCAGCAGGTCTTCAGCCTGTACGAACACAAGTCCAAACAGGTGGGCGACCGCCTGCTCCCGATCATCAAGGATGTGTACTCCCGCGAAGGGCACCGCTACAAACGCATCGTGGTTCCCTTTACCGACGGCAGCCTGGGCCTGAACATCAGTGCGGACATGGAGGAAGCCATCAAAACGGATGGAAAAACCATCATGCACGACGTGGAAAAAGTGGCTACACTGGCTCTTATCGACGATGCCTGGAAAGAACACCTGCGCAATGTGGACGACCTGAAAGAATCCGTGCAGGGCGCATCCTTCGAACAGAAAGACCCCCTGGTCATTTATAAAATGGAGGCCTATAACCTTTTCGAGGGTTTGATCGGCCACATCAACGCCAATGTAACCTCGTTCCTGTTGAAAGGCTCGCTGGCCCTGCCCGACGAGCAGCAAGTGCGCCAGCAGCAGGCTGCCCAGGAGCGTGCCGAAGCCCAGCGCCGGGCCCAGGCCGGTCGCCTTCGCGCCAATACTTCCGGCCAGCAGATGACCGAAACCCAGCAGGCCGCCCAGCGCGCCGCCCAGTCGGCGAGCCACAACGGACCGGTACAGCGCGTGCAGCCCATCGTAAAGGACAAAGTCGTCGGCCGCAACGAACCCTGCCCTTGCGGAAGCGGCAAAAAATACAAAAACTGCCACGGGAAGTAATTACCGACAACATCGCAGCCATTAACTAACCCGCTCTGTTCATTTTATTGAAAACAGCCCAGCCATGTCGGATCCAAAGTCGCTCATTATTCCCGACAAAGTGCCGCAGCACATTGCCATCATCATGGACGGTAACGGACGCTGGGCCAAGCAGAAAGGCATGCCCCGGGTGCTGGGGCACCGGAGCGGCGTAAAAAGTGTGCGGGAGGTGACCGAAGCGGCGGCCGAGATCGGCGTCAGGTACCTGACCCTCTACGCTTTCAGCACGGAGAACTGGAGCCGCCCGCCCGCCGAAGTGACGGCGCTGATGAGCCTGCTGGTGGAAACCATCAAAGGCGAGATCCGCGACCTGAATAAAAACGGCGTACGGCTGATGGCCATCGGCGACCTCGAAGCGCTGCCCAAAGCCAGTTACAAGGCTTTGATGGACGGCATCGAGCAAACCAAAAACAACCAGCGCATTACCCTCGTGCTGGCACTCAACTATTCCGCCAAGTGGGAAATCCTGCGGGCAGCCCGCAGCCTCGCCGCCCAGGCCAGGACCGGAGCAATACAACCCGAAGCCATCGATGAAAAGATGTTTGAAAGCGCCCTCAGCACCCAGGGCATTCCCGATCCGGAACTGCTGATCCGTACCAGCGGCGAAACGCGTATCTCCAACTTTTTGCTCTGGCAGATCGCCTACGCCGAGCTGTATTTCACCCCGGTCTTCTGGCCGGATTTCGGCCGCCGGGAGCTGTATGAGGCTATATTGAGTTACCAGCGGCGCGAACGTCGCTTCGGCATGATCAGCGAGCAGATCGGCAGCTGAGCCACACGCCCAATTTCCAATTTCCAATTTCCAATTTCCAATTTCCAATTTCTAATTTCTAATTCACCACCACCACCAGTTTCCCGTCGGGGCTTGCCGCCAGCCGGGTGATGGCTGTTACCCCGTATTTTGACAGGTCGGCTATGGGTTTCCAGGTGGTAGCGCGGCCCGGCCGGAAGTGCATCAGCCGGGCGCCATTCCCGCAAACGAACGTACCGTCGGGCAGAACGGCAAAGTCCTCGCTGCCGGCCGGCATGGTCGTCACGATCTCGGGAAGGGGTTTTGAAGGGTTCCAGGTTTTCAGGAACCAGGTTTTTTCCGTGGTTTTGGTCACGAAAGCCAGCTGGCCGTTGGGCAGGGTGAGCAGACAGCGCCCGACGTTGTAGGCAATGCGGCGGAATTGCTGGTCGCGCACTCCTACGGTGCCAAGGGTGTGAGGCGCCCCGTTGTCGCCCACGATGAACAGGGCGGCCAGCGTATCGTGCAGCCAGCAATGGTATCCGACGTTGAAAATGGCCGGGAATTCCGGCCTGCCGTTGTCCGAACGATCGATGGGGAACGACCACAGCCTTTGATTGCCGTCCTCTTCCACCCGTACTGCGGAAAAACGCTGCCCGCCGGGCATCAGGGTAGGGGAATACTCGGCAGTGGTGGCGGTAGCCGTAACCCGGGTCAGGGTTTTCGTCAGGAGGTCGAGCGCGAACAGGTCGGTTTGGGTGGTATCGTTCGGTGTCTGTACGGTGAGGTACACTTCACCGCTGGAAAAAAACGCCGGCTGGTTGTTGTAGCCCTGCGGGTTGAAGGCGGTCAGGAAACGCGGAGCTTCCGCCTGCCAGGTGCTGTCCACGTTCCGGGTCAGGGAAAACAACAGGATGTCGGTGTGATTGAGGCGTTGGGCGAGGGCGGGCAGTGCCGCGGCCAAAAGCGCCCCCAGCGTTAATACGTTTCGCATGGTTTGTCCTTTTGAAAAGCGAACCTATGAAGAACCTGGGTTTTTACACTTTCTCCAGCGCTTTCCCCGCTTTTTCCAACAGGTCTTCGGTTTTGGCAAAACAGAACCGGATTACTTTTTCGTCTTTTCCATCCGAGTAAAAAGCCGATACGGGAATGGCGGCGACCCCGAATTCCGTGGTCAGGCGTTTGCAAAAATCCAGGTCGGGCTCATCGCTGATGGCGGAATAATCGAACAGTTGAAAATAGGTACCCCGGCACGACAGGGGCCGGAAGCGGGTGTCCAGCATGGCCTGCAGGAAAAAATCGCGCTTCTGCTGGTAAAAATCCGGCAGGCCCAAATACTCGGCCGGGTCGGTCATAAAGTCGGCAAACGCGGCCTGCATGGGGTGGTTGGCGCTGAATACGTTGAACTGGTGCACTTTGCGGAATTCGCGCGTCAGTTCGGGAGGGGCCACGCAATAGCCGGTTTTCCAGCCGGTATTGTGGTAGGTTTTTCCAAAGGAATAAATGGCCAGCGTACGCGCGTACAATTCGGGATAGCGCAGGGTGGAAGCGTGTATTTCGCCGTCGAAAATCAGGTGCTCGTACACCTCGTCGCTCATCAGCAGCACGTCGGTATGGCGCAGCAGGTCGGTGAGGGCCAGCATATCCGCTTCGCCGAGAACGGTACCGGTCGGATTCTGCGGCGTATTGATGCAGAGCATCCGGGTGCGCGGGGTGATAAGCCGGCCCACCGCGGCCCAGTCGACCCGGTAATCGGGAGCGGAAAGCGCGTGGACAACCGGGATACCGCCGACCGTTTCCACCGAGGGGCGGTAGGAATCATAGCAGGGTTCGAGCAGGATAACCTCGTCGCCCGGCCGGACGAAGGCGGCGATGGCACAAAAAATAGCCTGGGTACCACCGGCAGTTACGGTGATCTCCGTATCAGGATTGACCCTGGTTCCGTACGTCCGCTCTATTTTTTCGGCAATGCGCTCCCGCAATAAGGGCAGGCCCGGCATCGGGGCATACTGGTTGTCGCCCCGGGCCATGTGTTCGGTCACCAGTTGCTGGAGCCGGGGCGACGGGTTGAAATTCGGAAAGCCCTGCGACAGGTTGATGGCCCCGACCTGGCTGGCCAGCCCCGACATGACGGTAAAGATGGTGGTGCCCACCTTGGGCAGTTTGGATTGTATTTGCATAAGGGAGGGTTTGGTGTTGGCGGGCAGGCAAAGGTAGCGGCCTTAGGGGGCATGTTGGTATTTCCGGTAAATTTCGTCGATGGCTTCGGCCAGCTGGCGGTCCTTGTCCGTCACGATGTTGCCGGCATCGTGCGTAGTGAGCTGGATTTCCACGGTATTCCAGACATTACTCCAGTCCGGGTGATGGTTGTGTTTTTCGGCCTGGAAAGCCACTTCGGTCATGAAGGCAAAGGCTTCCGTGAAGTCTTTGAACCTGAACACGTGTTTTAAACGGTTTTTTTCTTCGAGCCACATGGGAGAGCGGGTTAGGAAATGAGAAAATAATGAAATCGTATTCGGTTGAAAATGTTTAGTCCGAAAGCGCGAAGTGTGGCAGGGGTTTTTTCTTGCTTGAGCAAGCATATGTCACTACCTTTCGCAGATTAATTCTATCACCAAACTGAAACGATTCCATGTTGCAACGTCTGACCAAATTCTGGTGGCTTATTGTCCTGCGAGGACTGGTGTCCGTCCTTTTTGCCATTTTCGCTTTTCTGAACCCCAGCCTTGCCTTCGACCTGCTCATTCTCGTACTCGGTGTCTTTTTGTTGGCAGACGGTGCTACCACCATGATACTCGGTATCCGGATGCGGGGACACGACGAAGACTGGTGGGTTACCCTGCTGGAGGGAGCCATGGGCGCGGGCCTCGGTCTGGTAGCCCTGGTCAACCCCTCTCTTACGGCGGCGGGCCTCGTGCTCGTGCTGGCCGTCTGGTTCCTGGTGACCGGCGTTATGGAAATTGCTACCGCCATCAAATTGCGGAAGGAGATAACCAATGAATGGCTTCTGGGGCTGGCCGGGGTTGTTTCCATCGCTTTGGGCGCACTGATGATCATCAATCCCAATGCCGGAGCGGTATCCATCACGTGGTGGCTGGGAATTTATGCCGCCGCCTTCGGATTTCTGCTGGTCGGGCTCGGTTTGCGGATGCGGCGCATCAACAAAAGCCTGCAAAACGAATAAAAACCGAATTTTGCCCCTTTTAAACCGCAACCGGGACTGATGACCTTCGCCCTTCAACACACCGACCCCGGCTCCCGTGCCCGGGCCGGACTGATCACCACCGCACACGGGACCATCGAAACCCCCATCTTTATGCCCGTGGGTACGGCCGGAACGGTCAAAGCCGTACACCAGCATGAACTGTCGGACGACATCCGCGCCCAAATCTGTCTGGGCAATACTTACCACCTGTATCTGCGCCCCGGCCTGGATGTTTTACGACACGCCGGCGGATTGCACCGCTTCAATGCCTGGAAAGGTCCGATCCTGACCGACAGCGGCGGCTTTCAGGTGTACTCGCTGGCCCATCGCCGGAAGATCAGGGAAGAAGGCGTTACTTTCCAAAGCCACATCGACGGATCAAAGCATACCTTCACCCCGGAAAACGTGATGGACATCCAGCGGACCATCGGCGCGGATATCATCATGGCTTTCGACGAGTGCACGCCCTATCCCTGCGAATACAAATACGCCCGGAAATCGCTCGACCTGACCCACCGCTGGCTGGCGCGTTGCGTGGAACGTTTCGACGCGACCCAACCTTTGTACGGATACGGGCAGTCTTTATTTCCGATCGTACAAGGCAGCACGTTTCCCGATCTGCGGGCCGAATCGGCCGAGAAGATCGCTTCCTTCGGACGGGAAGGCAACGCCATCGGCGGATTGTCGGTGGGGGAGCCGGCCGAAGAAATGTACGCCATGACCGAACTGGTGACCGGTATTTTGCCGGCCGACAAGCCGCGTTACCTGATGGGCGTAGGTACTCCGGAAAACATCCTGGAATGCATCGCCCGGGGCATCGATATGTTCGACTGCGTACTGCCGACCCGCAATGCCCGCCACGGCATGATCTATACGGCGGAGGGCATTATCAATATCCGGAACGTGCGCTGGAAAGAAGACTTCGACCCGATCGATGCGAACAGCCCGGTACCCAGCAGCCGGACCCATTCAAGGGCCTACCTGCGCCACCTGTTCATCAACGAAGAGATCCTGGGTATGCAGCTGGCTTCGCTGCAAAACCTCGGCTTCTACCTCTGGCTGGTCGGCGAAGCCCGGCGCCGCATCGCGGACGGCACTTTTACGCAGTGGAAAAACCAAATGGTGCAACAGGTAAGCACGCGCCTGTGAGGCCGGCCGGGAGGACAGGACTAAATTCGGGCCCGGTCAATAATTACCACCGGCACAGAGGCAGCGTTTTGATCCGTTAAATACTCTTGGCTCTTGTAAACCTTAACACAGTTGCCAAAATAGGCGTCGGCAAAGCACCGTTTTGGGTCGGTCAGCACCGGTATAAACGTTAAATTTTCCGGCTTGCCTGTGCGAAACTTTGGTAATACTGCATGAAAAACCCGGAAAAACCTACCTTCGCGCACTTTAACAAAAAAAGCTTGGGCCGTTTCGGACACCCTGCCTAATATTGTACGCTGTTTTTCATCCAAATTTTTGGTCTGTCTGTTTATGAAAAAAACTACTCTACACATCCTTACTCTGTGCTTTGTGGTGTTGTCTGCCGTGGTCGTTCAAGCCCAGGACATCCACTTCTCGCAGTTTTACATGAGTCCGCTCAACCTTAATCCTGCTCTTACCGGGGTGATGAACTGCAACCACCGTGTTGTGGCCAACTACCGCAACCAGTGGGCTTCCATTTTGAAAAACAACGCTTACAACACCTACTCGGCTTCTTACGACCAGAAGCTGCCGGTAGGCCGCTACGACTATTTCGGCCTGGGCGGTACGCTGTGGGGCGACAAAGCCGGTGCTTCCGAATTCGCTACCCTGCAGGCCCGCCTGTCCGGCTCTTACGCCAAAAAAATGGGCGGCTACCGTAAAAAGGCCCACTACCTCGTCCTGGGTGCCGACCTCGGCGTCAGCCAGCGCAGCATCAGCAGCCAGCAGCTGCAGTGGCCCAGCCAGAACGACCCGCAGAACCCCGGTCAGTTCAATCCGAACCTGGCCGGCGAGCCGATCGACGATCCGAACTTCCTTTTTGTCGACCTGTCGGCCGGTGCCCTTTGGTTCAGCGTGTTCGGTGAAGACGCCAACATGTACTTCGGCGGTGCTTTCAGCCACCTGAACCGCGCCAACCAGTCGTTCGAAGACGAAAACATCCCGCTGTACAGCAAATTCACCTTCCATGCGGGCGGTGAATTCATGATCGCCAAGAAGACGGGACTGCTGCCCGGTATCGTTACCTTTATTCAGGGCCCGTCGTTCCAGGTGAACGCCGGTACGTCGTTCAAGTTCCTGCTGGGTAACTCCCGCCGCCTGAACCAGGCCTTCCAACTCGGCGCCTGGGCCCGTATGTCGAACAAACTCGACGACGGAAAACTGATGGACGCTCTGATCATCAGCACGCGTTTCGACTACGAACAGTTTACCATCGGCTTTAGCTACGACATCAACACTTCAAGCCTGAACACGGCCACTAACGGCAATGGCTCCTTCGAATTCTCGCTGATGTACAAGATCTGCGGACCGGAACGCCGCGGAGTGTACTGCCCGAACTTTTAAGTTTTACGGGAACGGGTTTTCCATATACGACAGAGCGCAGGCGGGTGTACCCGCCTGCGCTCTGTCGTATATGGAAAACCCGTTTACAGGCGGGGGTGGTCAACAACCGCCCGGCGTGGTCAGGAATTTTGAAAATCAATCGATTGCAGAAGATCGGCTTGTTAATGTGGGCAAAAAGATGCGGGAACGTTTGGGCAGGCGGCAAATCTTTTTCATTTTTGCCGTTCACTCGCAAAAACCGGCTTCATTGAAATAATCCGCAGGGCTTTTTAGTCTTAAAAGTTGCTCATCCCTTGTGCATGTGGCTATCCGGATGGTTAAGGATCCAACGATCTGCAATTGAACGTTTGAACCATCCGTTTTTCAAAAATTCAAAACCGAAAGAGTTATGTTTGGCAGCAACAAAAACACGGAAGAAGTCAAAACTACCCCGACCTCCACACCCAATGCCTTGAACGCGCTGGCCAAGGGCACGGTGGTAGAAGGCAGCATCCGCTGTGACAACGACCTGCGAATCGATGGTACCATCAAGGGCAAACTGACGTGCCAGGCGAAGGTCATCATCGGCCCGACCGGCATGGTCGAAGGGGAGATCAAGTGTCAGAACGCCGTTATTGAAGGCCGCTTCAAAGGCATTCTCCTGGTTACCGAACTTCTGAACGTCCGGGAAACGGCCGAAGTGGACGGCGAGATCACCACCAATAAATTACTGGTCCAAAGCGGCGCCCGCTTCAATGTTTCCTGCAAAATGGACACCGGCAACGGCAATGGAGTGGGTAAAAACGTGGACGTAAAATCACCGGGCAATGCGGCAACAACCTCCCAGCCCGCCGGATCCAAAGCGGAAGTCCGCAATTAAATCCGTAGCCAAATACAGCGGTATGGCTTTCCAACTGCTGGCCGCCTGCCTCGCCGGTGTCTTCATCGGACGTTGGCTGGATGCCCGGATGCAGCTGGAACGACCTACCTGGGCCGTTTTCCTGACCATCTTTTTCATGGTGGCCGCCCTCTACGGCCTCTACCGCCAACTGTTGCGGGATTAAAAATAAGTAACGAGTAATTAAAGGTAATTACCATTTTTAATTGGGATATTGAGATATTCGCCTCTCGATATCCCAATTTTATTTTTATGGATTCCAATATCTTTTTCAAATGGCTGGCCGTGGTAACGCTTGCCACCGCAGCAGCGCTGGCCGGTCTGCATTTTCTCGTACCGGAAGCACAGGCGCACTGGAAATTTGCCGTAGCCTCCCTGGTCCTGTTCGTACTGGTTTGTATCGGGCTCTTTTTTGCCGGGGTCAACGCAGTGCGCAGTAAAAGCAAGGCCGCCTTTATCAACCTGGTATCCGGGTCCGTTTTCGGCAAAATGGTACTGGCAATTGCATTCCTGTTCGTTTATCAGCGCGCCGCCAAACCGGAAAACGAGTGGTTCGTCGGAATTTTTCTCCTTTCGTACGTGGTTTATACGGGGTTTGAGATCTGGTTTATGACCAGGCTCGCCCGTACCTGATCTCAGGCTGCCCTTTCCGCCCCAAACCCCAGTTCCGAATACCTTAACCTGCTATCACGAACAAAAATGAAACGACCTAAAAAAGGCGAGTACGCTCCTTTTCACGAAACCTACCTCAAAGCCGTGCCCTCCCGGGGCAGTGCCCGTTCCCTCCTGAAAAGCACGTTTAAAGAGACCCACCGGATGCTTTCCGCACTGCCCGAGGAAATGGGTAACTATACCTACGAAGCCGGAAAGTGGACCGTCAAGGAAATGCTCATCCACCTGATCGACGCCGAACGGGTATTCGCCTACCGCACCCTGACGTTCATGCGCGGCGACCGCATCGCCCTGCCCGGATTCAACCAGGATATCTGGATGGAACAGGTGAACGTGTCCGGCCGGACCATCAAAGACCTGTTTAAGGAATGGAAAGTGGTGCGCGACAATACGCTTTTTCTGCTGACCCAGTGTACGGAAGAGCAGTCGCAGTTCCTTGGCACCGCCAGCGGCTGGAAAGTGACTACCCGGGCCATGTTCTACGTCATCATCGGGCACCACATCCACCACTTGAATATACTGAAGGAACGCTATTTCCCGCAGCCTATCCCGGCCTGAACAGTTTCTCTATTTCCTCGGCGAATTGTTTGGCCAGTATGTCGCGCCGCAATTTCAAAGTCGGGGTGAGCAGGCCGTTCTCCGCCGTCCAGGGTTCGTGCAGCAGGTGAAAAGCCCGGACTTTTTCGATGGTGCCCAGGCGTTCCGCATTGATCCGTTCGATCTCCTGACGGTATAACTTCTCTACTTTCGGATTGAGCACCATAAACTGCGGCGCCGTCCAGTGTACGCTGTTTTGCCGGCACCATTCTTCCAGGACGCCGAAGTTGGGCACGATGAGCGCGGCAACGAAAGGGCGGTTCAAACCCACCGCCATGGCCTGGCTGATCAGAGGAGACGCGACAAGTTGTTCCTCCACAAAGGCGGGCGGCACGAATTTGCCGGTGGTGGTTTTGAATATTTCGCTTTTTCGCCCGGTGATGCGCAAGAACCGCTTGAACTCAAACCGCCCCACATCGCCGGTCCTGAACCAGCCGTCGGCTGTAAACCGTTCGGCCGTTTCTTCCGGCAATTGGTAATACCCGCTCATCACGTTGAGTCCATTTACCTCGATCTCGCCCTCGCCCTGCTCGTCAGGTCCGGCAATGCGTACCTCTACGCCCGGTGCCGGAATACCCACGGTTCCGAAATGGACTCCACCCGGCTCGAAGCGGTTGAAGGCGATAACCGGACTGGTTTCGGTGAGGCCATAGCCTTCCCGTACCTCAATGCGTGCCGCCGAGAACAGCCGGCCCAGCCTCGGCTGGAGGGCCGCGGCGCCCACGGCAATGTACCGGATACGCCCGCCCATTTTTTTGCGCCAGTGCCGGAATACCAGCAGGTCGGCCAGCAGTCTTTTCAGGAAATAATCCGCCGGCATGTTGTGGCTCCCGGAGTAGGGGTAGCGCTCGCCCAGGGCCATGGCCCAGTCCAGCACTTTGCGTTTCAGTACGCCGGACCGGCTGCGCTCTTCGAGCAGGCGGTCGTACATACGCTCCAGAATGCGTGGTACGGCCGTAAAAAAGTGCGGGCGTACTTCCGGCAAAATACGCGGGAGGTTTTCCACGGCATCAGCGTACCAGACGGGGGTACCGGCCGCCTGGTACACATAGGTCACCATGCGCTCGAAAATATGGCTCAAGGGCAAAAAACTGACGGTGACCATGCCCGGTCCGACCGGAACAATGGCCAGCACCGACTTTACATTGCTGACGATGTTGGCGTGGGTGAGCATGACTCCCTTGGGCCGGCCGGTCGTACCGGAGGTGTACAGTATCGTGGCCAGGTCGTTTTCCCGAATGCCTTCGCGCAAATACTGTATCCTGGCGCGGTCGTGTTCGTCGGGCGACCGTAGCAGGTCATTCCAGGCCAGCAGGCCGTCCGGAACGACGTTCCGGGGTAGGAATGAAAAGACCCATTCCAGTTCCGCCCCGGCCGCCTGGAGTTTTTTCAGCATTTCTTCGTTGCTCACAAAACAGGCGCGGAGACCGGCGTCCCGGGCGATGTGGGCGATTTCGTCGGGCCGGGCCGTGGCGTGGACCGGTACGGGAATGATGCCGGTCTGCAACATCGCCACGTCGGCAATGGCCCATTGCGGACTGCCACAGTGGGCCAGTATTCCTACCCGGTCGCCTTTGCGCAGACCCAGGTGCAGCAGCCCGGCGCTCAGCCGGTCGCGTTCGGCCAGCAGTTCGGCAGTACTCCAGGTTTGCCATTTCCCCTGTTCACGGCCGGCCAGGGCGACTGGCTGCGGGAAGCGTTTCTGCTGGTATTCCAGGATCTCGAAAAGCCGGGTAAAGTCCATACGCCGGAGTGTTTAAGGTGTTTTGGAAAGTTAAGTCATTGATAAACAGATTTTTAAATGGCTGCTTGTGCGGTAACCCTCATTCTCCGGATTTTTACCACGGCCAGCACGACCAGGCTGAGCACAAAAAATACGGCCAGGGCCGCTACGCTGTTGCGCATACCGCCGGTAAGGTTTTCCACAAAACCGAACATGAATGTGCCTGCTACCGTAGATACCTTGTCCATAACGTCGTAAAAACTGAAGTAGGACGCAGTGTCGGGAGTATTTTCCGGCAGCAGCTTGGCGTAGGTAGCCCGCGACAGGGACTGGATGCCGCCCATGACCAGCCCGACAGCCGCGGCGAGCAGGTAGAAATCGAGGCCGGTTTCGACGAAATAGCCGGTGATGCAGATGCCCGTCCAGATCACCAGCATGACCATGATGGAAAATTTGTTGCCTTTCCGGCCCGAAAGTTTGGCCGAGGCCCAGGCTCCGCCGATGGCTACGATCTGCAGGATGAGTACCAGAAAGATCAGTTTGGTGGTGTCGAAGCCCAGTTCCTTTTCGGCAAAAGTGGAGGCCAGGAACAGGACCGCCTGTACTCCGGCGTTGTAGCAAAAGAAAGCGAAAAGAAAGGCCAGGGTGTTGGAGTCTCCCTTAACGGTACGCCAGACTTTCACCAGTTCCTGATAACCTTTGGTCAGCAGATTTTCGCGGGTCTTGGGCGGAGCGTCGTCGGGTAGCCGGCGCAGGGGGATCTGGGCAAAACCGATCCACCACAGGCCCACCATCACGAAGGCGGTCGGTACGGCACGCAGGCCGTCGGAAAAACCGAACCACTCGTAGTTCATGATGATGATCAGGTTGGCGATCAACAGGATAACGCTGCCGATAAAACCGTAACTGAAACCCTTGGCGCTCACATCGTCGTAACGGTCCTCCGTAGCGATCAGCGGAAGGAAAGAATTGTAAAACACGATGCCGCCGGCAAAACCAATGGTAGCCAGTATGAAACCCGTAACCCCCACCCACAGGGTTTTCATGCCGGTGAAAAACAGCAGCGACATACACGCCAGCGAACCCATCAGGGTAAAAAAGCGCAGGAAGGCCTTCTTTTTCCCCCCGTAGTCGGCCACACCCGACAAAATGGGCGATAAGGCTGCAATGACCAGGTAAGCCAGGGCGATGCTCCACGCATACAGGGTACTGTCCGACATGCGCAGGCCCAACACATCGACCGTGTCGCTGGTGATCGACAGAAAATAGCCGGGAAAAATGGCCACCGTGATGACCAGGGCGTAGGCGCTGTTGGCCCAGTCGAAAAAAGCCCAGCCGTTGATGACACGCTGGTCGTTCTTGGGCGCCTGGTTTACGGGGACTACTGGTTTGGCAGATGTATCCACAGGAAGAAGGTTTAGCAATATTTTTACTTGCAGCGGCGGTGAAGTTATTCCACCACCACCTCGTCGATGAAGCACCAGGCTCCGTTCCCGGCCCCGGCGGCATTTTCCGGAATTACCCCGAAAGTTCTGGCCACAAATTTCAGATAACGTGCCTTTGCTCCGGGCGTGGCCAGTTGTACGGCCTCCACGGTGATGCCGTTCATGGTCTCCGCCGGAATATCCTGCCGCGCCAGCAGCGTGAAGTTCTGCCCGTCGTCCGAGCCGTACACCTCGATGGCCCGGGGCGGGTAGATCCAGGAAACCTTGCTGTTTACGTAGTGCGTCGACACGCGGCTGAATGCCGTCGGGGCGCCAAGGTCGATCACAGGATCGATGTCGTGGTTGACCAGCCCGACCCAGTTGCCCCAGGTCTTGATGTTGCCGGTCACGCCGTTGGTCAGGGCATACTGCTCGCCGCCGGTGTACTTGTCCGGCACCCGCGGCATGGTGTAGGGTTTGCCGCTGGCCTTGTGCACCAGGTATTCCACTGTACGCACTTTGCCGAGTTGTTTGGTGTCGCCGAATACGGCGGCTTTAACCGTAGTATTTCTGGAAAGGGCGAAGGGTTCGCTAAAAGCGGGGGAGTCGGGGGAGGGATCCTTGCCGTCGGCGGTATAGCGGATCTTTAAAGCAGGGTCGATGGCTTCCAGTTTTACCTTTCCGTTGGTATAGGAAGCGGACACATCGTAGTAACTCCGGGCGTAGTTCACGCCCATCGCTTCCAGCCGGAGGAAGTGGGTGCGGATGCGGCGGACAAAATCGGTCCAGTTTTTCTTCTCCGGAGAAGTCCAGGCCACCTCGGCCAGGGCACAAGCGCGGGGGTAGACCATATACTCCAGGTGGTCGGAGTTGGGTATGTACTCCGTCCAGATGTTACCCTGCACCCCGAGAATGTGTTTGGCCTCGGCGGAGGTCAATTCCTGCGGTATCGGTTCGTAACTGTACACTTTTTCCAGGGTAAGATAGCCGCCGATGGCCACCGGCTCGGTCATGGGGTCGCTTTGGTAATAGTCGAAATAGACGTGCGAACCGGGGGTCATGATGGCGTCGTGGCCCGCTTTGGCGGCGGCAATCCCGCCTTCGGTGCCGCGCCAGCTCATCACTGTGGCCGTAGGCGCCAGGCCGCCTTCCAGGATCTCGTCCCAGCCGATGATCTTTTTACCGTGTTTGGCGAGCATGGCCTCGGCCCGGTGGATGAAATAACTCTGCAATTCATGGGGATCTTTCAGTTTTTCGTCCTTCATGCGCTTCTGGCATTTCGGACAGGCTTCCCAGCGCACTTTGGGGCATTCGTCGCCGCCAATATGGATGTAAGTCCCTGGGAACAAATCAGTTACTTCGTTCAGTACATCCTCCAGAAAGGCAAAGGTCTTTTCGTTCCCGGCACAAAAAACGTCGTCGTACACCCCCCAGACAGTCCCGGTCTCATAAGGGCCGCCGGTGCAGCCCAGTTCCGGATAGGCGGTCAGGGCGGCCAGCGCATGACCCGGCATTTCTATTTCCGGTACAATGGTAACGAAGCGCTGGCGGGCGTACTCGACCACTTCCCGCACCTCGTCCTGGGTGTAGTACCCGCAGTACTGCCGGCCGTCGAACTTTTGCGGCTGGTCGGTGTAGTGCCCCACCAGTGTTTCCTTGCGGCAGGCTGCTACGCTTTGCAGTTTCGGATATTTTTTGATCTCGATCCGCCAGCCCTGGTCGTCAGTCAGGTGCCAGTGGAAGGTGTTCAGTTTGTGTGCGGCCAGCAGGTCGATGTATTTTTTGACAAAAGAAACCGGGAAAAAGTGGCGGCTCACGTCGAGGTGCAAACCGCGATAGGCAAACCGGGGAGCGTCCTCGATCCTGCAGCATGCTACAGGCCAGGTGGCCGGTCTGGTTTTTTCCGGCTCGGGGGCATTGAACTTGGGCGGGAACAACTGTCGCAGGGTCTGGACGGCATAAAAAGCGCCGGCCGCCGTCCGGGCCCGAATGAAGATGGCCGTGGGAGTGACGTCCAGTTTGTAGCCTTCGGGGTGGGTAATTTTCTCTTCCGGCAAAAAGTAGATCGAGTTGGGGCGGGGCTCGCGCAGGTCTTTTTTGATCGGCTGACTGACCAGCCGGTAACCGGTTCCCTGCTGGGCCAGGGCCATAAAATACTGAGCGGCGGTTGCCCAGTCGGCTTTGCCTTCGGGCACGTAAACACGCGTATCGGCTTTCAGGCTAAAAGTGCCTGCGGATATTTCGACCGATTGGGGCTGGGGAATCAAATGCGGAGCGTTTTGCTGGCAGTTGCTATTGACGATCAGCGTAAGCAGGAAAAGAAGGGTGATAGTAGGACGCAGATTCATTGTTGCAAAGTTTGGTGCTTTACGGTTACGGAACCTGGCAGGTTTCGTAACCGTACCCGACAGGCGCCGGCACAGACGGCACGAACTTAAGACATACTTTGCAACCTTGCCGGAAATATATTTCAGCAAATAATGGCCCCTTCCTGGTTCACCGGTGAAAGGAAGACCTGACTTTCAATACGTTGCCGGGTAAAAGCCTTCTGCATGGCCAGCCCGGCGTTTTCCGCCACCAGGCTGTTGGCGCTCAGGGCAAAAACCGAAGGACCGGCTCCGGAGATGCTGCAACCCAGCACGCCTTCCTGCAACGCGGCGTCTTTTACCTCATAGAACCCGGGGATCAGGCCGGCCCGCTGCGGCTCGATGATCTCGTCTTTCAGGCTCCGGCCGATGAGGGCGGTATCTCCGTTGAAGAGCCCGACAATAAATGCACCGATGTTGGCGCTCTGGCGCACGAATTTATCCATCGGGACATCCGGCTTCAGCATAGCCCGGGCACTTTTGGTGGTGACTTCGATCTGCGGGTATACCACGGTCACATACAGGCCCCGCGGTACGTGCAGGCGGTGTACGTCGAGGGTTGCGCTGTCGCGGATCAGGACGATGCCGCCGATCATGGACGGTACTACGTTGTCGGTGATAAAACTGCCCGTAGCCATTTGTTCTCCGGCACAGGCAAAAGGCAGCAACTCACGTTTGCTTAGCCCGGTGCGCAACAGTTCGCTGACGGCCAGAGTGGCGGCTACCGCACTGGCGGCACTGCTGCCCAGTCCGCTGCTGAACGGCATTTTTTTGTGAATTTCCAGTTCGATGCCGCGATCCGGTTCGCCCAGGTGCTGCAACAGATGCAGAACGGCCACGCCGGCGGTGTTCTTTTCCGGTTCATAGGGGAGTTTGCCGCCGTGCCCGGTAATTTTGATAATGCGCAACCCCGGGGTGTTGCTTTTACGGGCAATGACCTCGTCGCCGGGGCGCTCCAGGGCCAGTCCCATGATGTCGAACCCGATTCCTATGTTACCCACCGTAGCCGGTGCGAATGCTTTGATACCCAAGGGTTGCAGATAATTATATATGATGAATGATGGGTTCTCCGGGTATTTCGATGCTCAGTCAGATATACCCTGTTCGGGGTTGGCGCCGGGTATGCCTTTGAAGTAATTCCAGATGTAAGCCAGGTCGGCGTCCTCATTGCCGGTCGGATAAAACAACTGAGGGTCGAAGATGACTTCCCGGGTACTCCAGTTGAAAGTACACAGGCAAATGGGCACCCCGGCCAGCCGGGCGATGTGGTAAAATCCGCTTTTGAATTTCGGTACCTTTTTGCGGGTTCCTTCCGGGGCCATCACCAGGTGCAGTCTCGGTTCCCGTTGGAATGCTTCGACCGTGGCCTGCACAAAATTGTTGTTTTTCCGGCGGTCCACCGGAATACCGCCCAGCCACCGGAAGAACATTCCGAACGGCCAGCGGAAAATGGTGTGCTTCCCGACGTAGTTGGCCCTGAACTTTCCGGCACTGTTGACCAGCACCCCCACCGGGAAATCCCAGTTGGAGGTATGCGGCGCTACGGCAACCACCACTTTGGAAAGTTCCCGGGGATAATGCCCGGTAATTTTCCAGCCGAAAAGACGCAGGATAAAGGCAGAAAGTGCGGATAACATTGCAATAGTATTGGAGCTGTGAAAATACGGGGATTACTGTATTTCCAGCAGCGCCACATTTTCAATATGGTGCGTATGCGGGAACATATCCACCGGCTGTACTTTCAACACCGCATATTTCTCCGCCAGCAACTGCAGGTCGCGGGCCTGGGTGGCCGGATTGCAACTCACGTACACGATGCGCGGCGCGGCCAGTTCGAGCAGGAAGCGGACCGCCTTTTCGTGCATGCCGGCCCGGGGCGGGTCGGTGATGAGCACGTCGGGCCGGCCGTGCCGGGCGGCAAATTCGGGGGTCAGAACTTCCTTTACGTCGCCGGCATAAAAAATGGCGTTGTCGATGCCGTTCAGGCGCATATTCTCCCCGGCATCGGCGATGGCTTCCGGTATTTCTTCTATGCCGACCACCTGCCGGCACTGCCGGGCCAGGTACAGAGCAATGCTGCCGGCGCCCGTGTAAAGGTCGTACACGTTTTCCGTACCGGTGAGGCCGGCAAATTGAGCGGCCACGTCATATAAACGCTTGCCTTGCAAGGAGTTAGTTTGGAAAAAGGACTTGGGGCCGATCTTGAACTGCAAATCGCCGAGCCGCTCCACCACGAATCCTTTGCCCGAATAAGTGATCATATTCAGGTCGAACATGGAATCGTTCAATTTGGTATTGATCGTGTATACCAGGGTGGTCAGGTCGGGAAAACGGGCCAGAATGGCGTCGAGGTAGCGGGCGATGGCCTCCCGGTCATTTTTGGCAAAACTAACCAGCAGCATACTTTCGCCGGTTGTGGTCAGCCGGACCATCAGGTTGCGCAGGAAACCCTTGTGCCGGCGCAGGTCGTAAAACTCCAGGCCCTGCTCGTAGGCGATTTCCCGGCAGGCGTTGCGCAGGTCGTTGGAGGGGTCGGCCTGGAGCCAGCATTTTTGTATGTCGATGATCTTGTCGAAAAAGCCTGCTTTATGGAAACCAAGGGCATTCAAGTCAGGCGGTGGCTTTAAGTCACCGCCTGATTCTCCCACAACGGTGAAGTCAGGCGGTGATTCTAAGTGATCGCCCGACGCATCCATTTCACCCGGCAACAACCAGCGCCGGTTGGAAAAGCCGAATTCCAGTTTGTTGCGGTAAAAGGTCGTTTCCGGCGCGCCCAGGATGGGCAGGAATTCACCGACCTGAACTTTGCCGATGCGCAGCAGCGCGTCTTCTACCACTTGCTGCTTGTGGCGCAGTTGGGCCTGGTAATCGAGGTTCTGCCATTTGCAGCCGCCACAGATGGAGAAGTGTTCGCAAAAAGCCTCAACCCGGTCGGGCGAGGTGCTGACCAGGCGCTCCACTTTTCCTTCCGCGAAGCCGCCTTTTTTCTTTTGCACGAATACATCCACTACGTCGCCCGGGACGGCGCCCTCTACGAATACGGTGAGACCCTCGGCGCTACGGCCGACGCCTTTGCCCCGGTCGGCTATGCCGTGGACCGGAACGTTGAAAAGAATGGTGTGCTTTTTTGCCATAAAAACGGGGCGCAAAATTAGTGCGGACTTTTCAGTCTGCGATACTTTCCAGGTAAAGCCGCCCGTTCTTTTTTCAAGCCGTATTTTTGCCTGCCATGAAAAATTCGTTAATCGCCTTTTTACTCGCTGCCTTTCTGCCCGCTGCGGCCCAGGATTTCAAACTGGAAAAATTGCCCGACTTCATCAATTCCTCCTATGATGAAATTACGCCTGTGCCCAGCCGCGACGGCAAGACTTTGTATTTCACCCGGGTAGGATATCCCGACTTCGATCAAACCCTGTTCATCGACAGTGTCGATCAGGCCAGGCAGCGCAGTCCGGAACAGTACATGACCCTGCTTTCCGACATCTATTCCCAGATGGCGGGTACGGGCATTTATGCTCCGACGCGGTCTTCCTACAACCAGGATGTGTGGTCGGTACTGGTGGACTCGACAAACTTCAGCACTCCGGTACATCCGAAGTATCCGCTCAACAACGCTCTGCCGAACAGCCTCGTTTCCATCACTCCCGACCCGAACGTTTTTTACACCATCAATCAGTTCGATCCCCGGGGTAATATGCAGCGTGGCTTTTCCACCATTCGCCGGCTGACGGACAGCACCTGGAGTTTTCCCCAGCCGGTGGAAATAAAAGATTTCTACACCATCACCTCCGACGTAAGCCTGACCATGAGTTTCGACGGTCAGATTCTGATCCTGTCCGCCACCCGGTTCGACTCGAAGGACATGGACCTGTACGTGTGTTTTCGGGAAGGGGAGAACAAATGGAGTGCTCCGCAGCACCTGGGCACTTCGGTCAATTCGCCCCGCCGGGAAACTGCGCCTTTTTTGTCGGAAGACAACACCACCTTGTTTTTTGCTTCCAACCGGGAAGGCGGCAGCGACATCTACATTTGCCGCCGTCTGGATGATACCTGGAAAAACTGGTCGGCGCCGTACCGGGCCGTGGAGCCGATCAACTCTTACGCCGACGATAGTCAGCCGTACTTCAACATGACTTCAGGGTACCTGTATTTTACCTCGAAACGCGACGGCAACAGCGACGTTTACCGGGTGCAGATCGCTCCGCCGCAGCCGACGGAGATCGAGATCATCGGCCGGGTAATCCACCGGAAAAGCAAAAAACTGATTCCGAATGCCCGGGTGCGTTACGGGGCGGACAGCAACAGCAGTACCATATCAGCAGCCGACGGTACTTTCCGGTTGAAAATCCCGAAGGGGGTAAAGTTTACGCTGAAGCCGGAAAAGCCGGGTTACACCGGGCAGGCAGAGGAGATCCTGTTCCGTCGGGATTACTATTACTTCAACGAGCATTACCTCGACCTGCCGATGGACCCGCTGGAAGTGAATGCCCGGATTGAATTACAGCCCATTTTTTTCCAGCAGTCTAAAGCCGTCATTCTGGAAGAATCATATCCCGAACTGGAGCAACTGGCAACGACCATGGCCGAAATGCCCAGCCTGAATATCCGTATCGAAGGGCACACCGACAATGTCGGCAAGGCGGAAGACCTTTTGCGGCTTTCGGAAGAGCGGGCGGCGGCTATCAAAACTTTTCTGGTGCAAAAGGGCATCGCAGAAAAAAGGATCGAAACCATTGGGCATGGCCCGAAATTTCCCCTGAACGACAACAGCACCGATGAAAAGCGGGCCCAGAACCGCCGGGTCGAATTCGTCATTACTAAAATATAAACCTTCTGCCGGATGCAGTTTTACAGCACCAATAACCCCGATCTGCGGGTCGACCTGAAAGAGGCCGTTTTCAAAGGACTTCCGGCCGACAACGGGTTGTTTATGCCGCTCGACCTTCCGCGGCTGCCCGACGACTTTATCGCCAATTTGGAAAACTACTCCTTTCCCGGGATAGCCTTCCGGGTGGCCCGCCATATCCTGCAGGGAGCCATCCCCGATAGCGACCTGGAAAAGATCGTTGGAAATGCCATTGATTTTCCGGCGCCGGCGGTGCGGCTGGACGACTCAACCTACATCCTGGAATTGTTTCATGGGCCCTCACTGGCCTTTAAGGATTTCGGAGCGCGATTTATGGCTCAACTCATGTCCTGGTTCAATCGGGGCGAGGACCAAAAGTTGACCATTCTGGTGGCGACCTCGGGGGACACGGGTGGAGCAGTGGCTGCCGGTTTTCTGGACACCCCGGGCATCGATGTGGTTATTTTGTACCCATCCGGCAAGGTAAGCCCGCTACAGGAAAAGCAACTGACAACCCTCGGCCACAACATAACCGCGCTGGAAGTAGCCGGCACATTCGATGATTGCCAGGCTTTGGTGAAACGGGCTTTTCTGGATAGGGAAGTGACGGCCCGGCTTCGCCTGAGTTCGGCCAACAGTATCAACATCGCCCGGCTGATCCCGCAGAGTTTTTACTACTTCGAAGCGTATCGACAGGTGGAAAAACGGCCCGGTATCCCGGTCGTTTTTTCTGTTCCATCCGGCAATTTTGGCAACCTTACGGCGGGGCTTATGGCGAAGAAAATGGGCCTGCCGGTACATCGTTTTATTGCCGCGACCAACCTGAATGACGTGGTTCCCGAGTATCTGAAAACGGCGGAGGGCGATCGCGTCCTGAACTACATGGATTATGGCGTGCCGCTGGGCCGGCGGCTTCGGGCGCTCAAACTGTGGTTCGTGATGAGAGCCT
>WBZQ01000412.1_pt1 | contig 34268 bp, 32 predicted proteins | sample 5204251 | NCBI WGS metagenome assembly WBZQ01 (sample SAMN12412402, study PRJNA552823) | activated sludge metagenome | isolation source: activated sludge from nitrification reactor of wastewater treatment plant... | place: USA: Virginia | collected 2017-09 | reverse complement strand
CGGCGCCTCCGGTGACCAGTCGCGCAAGGTGGCGCGACGAGTGCCGGCCGACGTGGTGAACTTCTCCGTCGAACCCGACATCACCCGCCTGGTCAAGGAGGGCGTCGTCGACAAGGACTGGCAGGACCAGGCTCCCTACAAGTCGACGCCGTTTGGTTCCGTCGTGTCGCTGGTGGTGCGCAAGGGCAACCCCAAGAACATCAAGGACTGGGACGATCTTCTCAAGCCGGGTGTCCAGGTGGTCACGCCCAACCCGGGCAGCTCGGGATCGGCCAAGTGGAACCTGCTCGCGCCGTTCGCGGCCAAGAGCAACGGCGGCCAGAACGTGCAGGCCGGCCTCGACTATGTCAGTGAGTTGATCCGCGACCACGTCACCGTGGTGCCCAAGTCGGGCCGTGAGGCCACCACCGCGTTCGAGCAGGGCCAGGGTGATGTCCTGATCAGCTACGAGAACGAGGCGATCATGCTGAAGCGGCAGAACGCGACATCGCCGAAGAGCCAGCAGGTCGACTATGTGCTGCCGCCCCAGACCTTCAAGATCGAGAATCCGGTGGCCGTGGTGAACACCTCCGACCACAAGACCGCCGCCAAGGCGTTCGTCGACTTCCTGTTCACCCCCGAGGCGCAGCGCCTGTGGGCCAAGCAGGGTTTCCGGCCGGTCGTGCCCGAGATCGTCACCGAGACGGTGGGCCTGTTCCCCGGCCACATCGACACGCTGTGGACCATCGACGAACTCGGCAAGGTCCTCGGCCAGGGAACCGCCGCCAAGAACGACGGCAAGGACCTGACCGGATGGAAAGCGGTCGACGGCGCGTTGTTCGGCTCCAAGGGTGCCATCACCAAGATCTACAACTCCGGAGGGCGACTGTGAGTATCGCAACCGAACACACATCCGCCGGTGCGGCGGCACCGGGAGGATCCGGCGTACCGGGAGGCTTCTTGGGCAGGGTACGCACCTTCAGCGGTGTCTCGCCCGCCCAGATCGGGGTGGCCTGGCTGTGGCTCAGCGTCATCGTCCTGCTGCCGCTCGCCGCGATCACCGTGCAGTCCTTCGACAACGGCTGGAGCGGTTTCTGGGACGCCATCACCGACGACGCCGCCGTCGACGCCCTGCGGATCACCGTGTGGGTGTCGCTGATCGTCGCGCTGATCAACGTGGTCTTCGGCACCCTCATCGCGTGGGTGCTGGTGCGTGACGAATTCCCCGGCAAGGCCTTTGTCAACGCCATCATCGACCTGCCGTTCGCGCTGCCGACGATCGTCGCCAGCCTCGTGCTGCTGTCGCTGTACGGACCCAACAGCCCGCTCGACATCCAGCTGAACGCCACCCAGCCCGCTCTCGTCGTCGCGCTCACGTTCGTCACGCTGCCGTTCGTGGTGCGGCAGGTGCAGCCGGTGCTTCTCGAACTCGACCAGGACGTCGAGGAGGCCGCGGCGGTGCTCGGCGCCAGCAACATCACCACCTTCACCAAGATCGTGCTGCCGGCGCTGCTGCCGTCGATCCTCACCGGTGCGGGCCTGGCCTTCACCAGGGCCATCGGCGAGTTCGGTTCGGTCGTGCTCATCGGCGGCAACATCCCCGGCGAGACGCAGGTGGCTTCTCAGTACATCCAGCAGCAGATCGAGGTCGACGAGCCGGTCAACGCGGCCGCCATCTCGGTGGTCCTGCTGGCCATCGCGTTCATCGCACTGCTCATCCTGCGGATCGTCGGCAGGCGGCAGTCCGTCCGAGAGGAGAAGGACCAGTGAAAATCGCTCCCTGGGTCCGCCTGAGTCTGCGGACCGTCGCCCTGGTCTACCTGTTCATTCTGCTCGTGGTGCCGGTGTCGTTGATCTTCTGGCGCTCCTTCGAACACGGCTTCGGCCAATTCTGGGACTGGATCACCACCCCCGCCGCCATCTCCGCGCTGCAACTGAGCCTGCTCATCGTGGTGATCGTGGTGCCGCTGAACGTGATCTTCGGTATCGCCACCGCGCTCGCCCTGGTCCGCGGGAAGTTCCCCGGCAAGGGCTTCCTGCAGGCGGTCGTCGATCTGCCGTTCGCGGTGTCGCCGGTCGTGGTGGGTGTCGCGCTGATCCTGCTGTGGGGACACGGCGGCTGGTTCGGCGGCATCGAAAGTCTCGGCTTCCGCATCATCTTCGGCTTCCCCGGGTTGGTGCTGGCCACCATCTTCGTCACCCTGCCATTCGTGGTGCGCGAGGTGGAGCCGGTGCTCCGTGAGATCGGCACCGAACAGGAACAGGCCGCCGCCACCCTCGGCGCCAACGCCTGGCAGACCTTCTCCCGGATCACCCTCCCGGCGATTCGGTGGGGCCTGACCTACGGCGTGGTGCTGACCATCGCCCGCTCGCTCGGCGAGTACGGCGCGGTCACCATGGTCTCGTCCAACTTCCCGGGCGTCTCGCAGACCCTGACCCTGTTGGTGCACTCGCGCTACACCGACGATTACAACGAGTTCGGCGCGTACGCCGCCGCGACCCTGTTGATGTTCGTTGCCATCTTGGTGCTGGTCGCGATGACCTTCATCGAACACCGCGCCAAGGGCCGCCTCGCCGAGGCAAGCCAGTCCTACACCGCCACCCCGGGAGCTACCGGGTCGGCGGGCACAGCAGAATCCGCCGCATCGGGCGGCGACAATTCCTCCGCCGGCACAGCGGTTCTCGCAGGGGCCGCCGGCTCCAAGGAAGGTGTGTGACATGTCCATTCAGGTGATCGGCGCCAACAAGCGCTACGGAGATTTCGCCGCACTCGACGACGTGTCGATCGAGATCCCCGACGGCTCGCTGACCTCCCTGCTCGGGCCGTCCGGTTCCGGCAAGTCGACGCTGCTGCGGGCCATCGCGGGCCTCGACTCCCTCGACTCGGGCACCGTGGTGATCAAGGGCAACGACGTGTCCACCGCGTCGCCGCAGAAGCGCGACATCGGCTTCGTGTTCCAGCACTACGCCGCGTTCAAGCACCTCACCGTCCGCGACAATGTGGCGTTCGGTCTGAAGATCCGCAAGCGCCCCAAGAACGAGGTCGACGCCAAGGTCGACGAGCTGCTGGAGATCGTGGGGCTCGCCGGCTTCCAGAAGCGTTACCCGGCACAGCTTTCCGGTGGCCAGCGGCAGCGTATGGCGCTGGCCCGGGCGCTCGCGGTGGACCCGCAGGTGCTGCTGCTCGACGAGCCCTTCGGCGCCCTCGACGCCAAGGTCCGCGACGACCTGCGTAAGTGGCTGCGCCGCCTGCACGAGGAGGTGGGTGTGACCACGGTGCTGGTGACCCACGACCAGCAGGAGGCGCTCGACGTGTCCGACCGGATCGCGGTGCTCAACAAGGGCCGCATCGAGCAGGTCGGCTCACCCGACGACCTGTACGACCGCCCGGCCAACGAGTTCGTCGCCTCGTTCCTCGGGCAGACCGTCCGGCTCAACGGGGAACTGGTGCGTCCGCACGACATCCGCATCGGCCGCAACCCCGAACTCGCGCTGCCCGCCGCCGACGCCAAACTCGACACCGGGGTCATCAAGGCCACCGTCGACCGCGTCGTGCATCTCGGTTTTGAGACCCGCGTGGAACTGACCTCGCTGGCCTCCGGTGAGGAGTTCGCCGCACAGATCACCCGAGGTGACGCCAACGCACTGAATCTGGTTACGGGCGAACAGATCTACGCCCGCGCGACGAAGGTGCCCGCGCTGACGGCGGTCTGAGCAGGACCCGCACCTGTTTCGAATAGTGGACCACCCCGCCGGTTGAGGTGCGAGCTTGCGAGCCTCGAAACCCGGTGAGATGACAGTGTTGTCTCACCGGGTTTCGAGGCTTGTCGCTAGCGCTCCTCGCACCTCAACCGGCAATGGGCTCAACCGGCGAAGGGTTCAGTCAAGGCAAGTTGCGGGATGGCGGCGGCGACGTCGGCGGGGCGTTCCCAGTGGAGCATGTGGCCGGCGTCGGGGAAGTCGATGCGGTCGACGTTCGGTGCGGCGGCGGCGATGACGTCGGCGATCAGGCGCATGTCCTCGACATCGCGGCCGCCGCTGAACAGGACGGTCGGTGTTGTCAGGGCGTGTAGGCGTTCGGCGTCGGGGAGTTCGCGGCGCTGGTCGTCGCCGAGCCACTGGCGGCCGGGATAGCGGTTCAATGCTTCCCGCAGATCACCGGCGCCAGGGGTCTCGCGGACGGCGTCGAACATGGGGTGCGACCACCACAGGTCACGGGCGGCGTCGAGGTCGCCGGCTTGTACGAGTACGGCGACGTCTTTCCAGCGGGTGCGCCAGTCGCGGGACCAGCGCCAGCCGGTCAGTGCCGGACTGATCAGCACCAGTCCCGACACCCGGTCCGGATGGTTCAGGGCGGTGTTGGCGACGATCGCGCCGCCCATCGACACTCCGACGAGCACGGCGCGGTCGATGCGTTGGGCGTCGAGGACGGCGATCAGATCATCGGAGTGGGAGAACTCCACGCCGTCGGTCGCTGCCGACTCGCCGAAACCGCGCAGGTCGTAGCGCAATAGCGGGAATCGGTCGGGGAGCGCGTGGACCAGGACATCCCAGTCGTACCGGTCACCGGCCATGCCGTGCACCAACACGACAGTCGGGGCGTCGGAGGCGGTGCCCTTGAGCTGTGCGCCGTCGACGTCGACGATGAAATCCCGCATGCTGTGAGCCTATGCCTTCCCGGCCCCGGACCTCAGCAGGTCCCGAAGCCTCCGGCGAGCACCACGTCCGCGACATCCGCAGCCGGGTCGCCACCGGCGAAGGGACGGGACACGGCCGTGGCCTCGGCGTACAGTTCGACGACGGCGTCGATGACGGCGGGGTGGGCGCCGAGAGGACCGGCGACCAGGGCGTCGGGGCACAGGCGGTCGAGTGCGGCGTCGACGCGTTCGGTGAGCAGGCCGGCGGACAGGAAATAAGGGCTGAGCACGATGCGTTGTGCCCCAGCCGCTTTCATGCGCCGGACCGACGATCTCAACGCGTGATCGCGCGCACCGAGTTTGGTGGCGAACACGACGTCGACGGGCCGGTGCAGCAGCGTCGACAATTCGATGGCGCGGCGCCGCACATGCTGGTCGGCACCCGCATCCGAGGATCCGACGGAGCACAGCAGTACACCGTCATCAGCACCCAGGCCCGCTTCCGCCAACCGGTCGGCCAGTGCGCGGGTCAGCGAACGCGCACCGATCACCGGCGTCTGGATCACCCGCTGCCCGGTGCCGGCGTGATCGGCGATGATCGCCGGCAGGTCGATCTTGGAGTGAAATCCCTCGGCGAACAGCAGCGGGACCACCACACAATCGCCGGACCCGGCGATCACCGTACCGATCGCCGGATCGTTGAGATCCAGATACGCCAGTTCGACGTCGATACCGGGAATCGCCGCGGCGACCGCCGACCGTACCCGCCGCGCGGTGGCCGCGAACCGGGGATCACGGCTGCCGTGCGCGACGAGTACCAGTGTCGGAGATTCGAAATGCACAGCAGGTCAGACGAGTTCGGCTTCTTGCAAGTGCAGCGGCGACAGTGCGTCGCCCACCAGACCGGCGGCCAGAGTGTTGCCGCCCTGCGGGTCGATCAGCAGGAAGCTGCCGGTTTCCCGGTTCACCTGATAGTCGTCGGCGACGATCGGTTCCGCGGTCTGCACCGAAATGCGGCCGATCTGGTTGAGTTCCACGGTGTTCGGCGCGTCGACCAGCGACAGGTTCTGCTCATCGAACAGGGCGTCGAGGCCGCCGACGATCGCCTGGGTGGTGCGGGTGCCGTGCTTGAGCAGTAGCCGGGCGCCGGGGCGCAGCGGCTTCTCCGCCAGCCAGCACACCGTGGCGGTGAACTGCTGAATCGGCTCGGGCGCGTCGGTGACCGCGGCGATGACATCGCCGCGGGAGGCGTCGACGTCGTCGGCGAGCAGCAGGGTGACGCTGCGCCCGGTGTGCGCGGTGGCCAATTGACCATCGGGCGTGTCGATCTGGCTGATCGTGGTGCGGGTACCCGACGGCAGGATCACCACCTCGTCGCCCACCGACACCCGGCCGGCGGCGATCTGCCCGGCGTAGCCGCGGTAGTCGGGGTATTCGGCGGTGCGGGGACGGATCACATACTGCACCGGGAACCGCAGGCCCACCTGACGGCGGTCGGTCACGTTCGGCACCGTCTCCAGATGCTCGATGAGCGTCGGGCCGTTGTAGTACGGCGTCTTGTCGGACTTGATGGCCACATTGTCACCGTGCAGCGCCGACACCGGGATCTCGATGATCTGGTCGTCGGCCCAGCCGAGCGAGCGGGTCAGTTCACCGAACTCCTGCGAGATCCGCGCGAAAACCTCGGCGGGATTGTCCACCAGGTCGATCTTGTTGACCGCCAGAACCAGTTGCGGCACACCGAGAAGCGCCATCACCGCGGCATGGCGGCGGGTCTGCGCCACGACGCCGTTGCGGGCGTCCACCAGCAGGATCACCAGCTGTGCGGTGGATGCGCCGGACACGGTGTTGCGGGTGTACTGCACATGCCCGGGGGTGTCGGCGAGGACGAACGAGCGTGCGGGAGTGGCGAAGTAGCGGTAGGCCACGTCGATGGTGATGCCCTGCTCGCGCTCGGCGCGCAGACCGTCGACCAGCAGTGACAGGTCCGGGCCGTCGAGGCCGCGGTCGACGGACGCACGGGTCACGGCGTCGATCTGGTCGGCCAGAACGGATTTGGTGTCGTACAGCAACCGGCCGACGAGGGTGGACTTGCCGTCGTCAACGCTGCCCGCCGTGGCGATCCGCAGCAGATCGGGGACGTGTTTCATCAGAAGTATCCTTCGCGTTTGCGGTCTTCCATGGCGGCCTCGGAGACGCGGTCGTCGCCGCGGGTGGCACCGCGTTCGGTGAGTCGGGACGCCGCGACCTCATCGAGGACGGCCTCGTTGGTGTCGGCGTCGGAAAGGATCGCGCCGGTGGTGGAGCCGTCGCCGACGGTGCGGTAGCGCACCTTGCGGACCTCGACGGTCTCACCCTCGCGGGGGCCGCCCCACGAACCGGACGTCATCCACATGCCGTCGCGTTCGAACACCTCACGTTCGTGGGCGTAGTACAGCGGGGCGAGCAGCACCTGCTCGCGGGCGATGTACCGCCAGATGTCGAGCTCGGTCCAGTTGCTCAGCGGGAACACGCGCACATGCTCGCCCGGCGCGTGCCGGCCGTTGTACAGGTTCCACAGCTCGGGACGCTGACGCTTGGGATCCCACTGGCCGAAGGCGTTGCGCAGCGAGAAGATCCGCTCCTTGGCGCGCGAACGCTCCTCGTCGCGGCGACCGCCGCCGAACACCGCGTCGAACCGGTTCTCGGTGATCGCGTCGAGCAGCGGGATGGTCTGCAGCGGATTGCGGATGCCGTCGGGACGCTCGGTGAGCCGGCCGTCGGCCAGGTACTCCTCGACCGAGGCCACATGCAGGCGCAGGTTGTGCCGTTCGACGATCTCGTCACGGAACGCGATGATCTCGGGCAGGTTGTGGCCGGTGTCCACGTGCAGCAGCGCGAACGGCAGCGGCGCGGGCCAGAAGGCCTTGAGCGCCAGGTGCAGCAGAACGGTGGAGTCCTTGCCTCCGGAGAAGAGGATCACCGGGCGCTCGAATTCGCCTGCCACCTCACGGAAGATGTGAATGGCCTCGGATTCGAGTGCGTCCAGGGTGGTGAACTCGTCGTTCTCTACGTCGTCGATGAACACGTCGGCGCCTGCCCTGTTGGTATCGATGGTGGTCATGCGTGCAGCCCACATTCTGTCTTGGCGCGGCCGGCCCACCGGCCGCTGCGCTTGTCGGATCCGGGTTCGGGCTTGGCCGTGCAGGGGGCGCAGCCGATCGACGGATAACCCTCGTCGACAAGGGGATTGACGAGGACACCGTGGGTGTCGATGTAGTCCTGCATGACCTCGTCGGACCAGGGGGCGATCGGGTTGATCTTCACCAGCCCGAAGCCCTCGTCGAAGGTGATCAGCGGGGCGTTGGCGCGGGTAGGTGCCTCGACCCGGCGGATGCCGGTCACCCAGGCGTCGTACCGCGCCAGATTCGCCTTGAGCGGCACCACCTTCCGCAGCCGGCAGCATTCGGCGGGGTCACGGGAGAACAGGTTGCGGCCCAGCAGCTCGTCCTGCTCGGCGACGGTGTGCTCGGGATGGATGTTGACCATCTCCACGCCGTACACCTGCTCCACCGCGTCACGGGTGCCGATGGTCTCGGCGAAGTGATAGCCGGTGTCCAGGAACAGGATCTTGAGCTTGTGGCCGTCGAGCAGGCCGGCGTCGACATGCTTGGCGGCCAGATCGACCAGCACGGCGTCCTGCATGTTGGAGGCCACCACGAAGTTGTCGCCGAAAGTCTTCGCCGTCCAGGCGAACAGTTCCTCGGGGGTGGCGTCGGGGCCGAGTTCGGCGGCGCCCTGCTCGGCGAGCGCGCGCAGCTCATCCTCGCTGTGCCGCCGTCCGGTCCGGGTGATGGTTCCGGTGGTCATCGCAGTGCCTCCTCGTCCGCGCGAACGGCCCACTGCGCGAACCGTTCACCTTCTTCACGCTGCTCGATGAAATTGCGCACGACCCGGTCGACGTAGTCGCCCATCTCGGCCGAGGTCACCTTGTGCTGGCGCAGCTTGCGACCGAAACCGGAGTCCAGTCCGAGGCTTCCGCCCAGGTGCACCTGGAAACCCTCGGTCTGCCCGCCGTTGTCGTCCTCGACCAGCTGGCCCTTGAAACCGATGTCGGCGATCTGCGAGCGAGCGCACGAGTTGGGGCAGCCGTTGATGTTGACGGTGATCGGCACGTCGAGCTTGTCGTTGATGTCGGCCAGGCGCTGCTCCAGCTCGGGCACGAGATCCTGTGAGCGCTTGCGGGTTTCGACGAACGACAGCTTGCAGAACTCGATGCCGCTGCACGCCATGAGGTTCCGGCGCCAGTTGGACGGGCGGCCGGACAGGCCATGAGTGGCGAGCTCGTCGACCAGCTCGTCGACTTTGTCGTCGGGCACGTCGAGCACGATCAGCTTCTGGTACGGGGTGAACCGGATCCGGTCCGAACCCACCCGCTCGGCGGCGTCGGCGATGGCGGTGAGCTTGGTGCCCGACACGCGGCCGGCGATGGCGGCGAAACCGACGGCGTTGAGACCGTTCTTGAGCTTCTGCACGCCGACGTGATCACGCGGGGCCTTGAGCGGCTCGGGTGCGGGACCGTCGATCAGCTTGCGGCCGAGGTACTCGTCCTCGAGGACCTGGCGGAACTTCTCGATGCCCCAGTCCTTGATGAGGAACTTCAGCCGCGCCTTGGAGCGCAGGCGCCGGTAGCCGTAGTCGCGGAAGATCGAGACCACCGCCTCCCACACGTCCGGCACCTCGTCGAGCGGGATCCACGCGCCGACCCGCTGGGCCAGCATCGGGTTGGTCGAGAGGCCGCCGCCGACCCACAGGTCCAGGCCCGGGCCATGCTCGGGGTGGACCACGCCGATGAACGCGACGTCGTTGATCTCATGGGCCACGTCCTGCAGGCCGGAGATGGCGGTCTTGAACTTGCGGGGCAGGTTCGACAGGTTCTTGTCGCCGATGTAGCGGCGCACGATCTCATCGATCGCCGGGGTGGGGTCGAGGACCTCGTCGACGGCCTCACCGGCCAGCGGTGACCCCAGGACCACGCGAGGGCAGTCGCCGCAGGCCTGCGTGGTCTTGAGTCCGACGGCCTCGATGCGTTCCCAGATGGTGGGGACGTCCTCGATGCGGATCCAGTGGTACTGGACATTCTCGCGGTCGGACAGGTCGGCGGTATCGCGGGCGAACTCGGTGGAGAGCTGACCGAGGGTGCGCAGCTGCTCGGCCGACAGCGCGCCGCCGTCGCAGCGGATCCGCATCATGAAGTGGCTGTCTTCGAGCAGATCGATGTTCTCGTCGCCGGTGAACGTGCCGTCGTAGCCCTCGCGGCGCTGGGTGTACAGGCCCCACCAGCGCATCCGGCCGCGCAGGTCCTGCTTGTCGATCGAGTCGAAACCGTTCTTGGCGTAGATGTTCTCGATGCGGGCGCGCACGTTGAGCGGGTGATCGTCCTTCTTGACCTGCTCGTTGGGGTTGAGCGGCTCGCGGTAGCCGAGCTTCCACTGGCCCTCGGCGCGGCGCTTGACCGGGCGGGGCTTGCGGGCGGGCGCGTCACCGTCGGCGGCGGCGCGCGGGGCGCGGGGCGTCCGGGTGCGAGGTGCGGCCTCGCCGTCGGCGGCAGGGGTGCGGGGGGTGCGCTGACGGACCGGGGTGTCACCGTTGGCGGCGGTACGCGGGGCGCGGGGCCGGGTACGTGGCCTGGTCCCGGCAGCGGCGGTATCGGACGCCGAACCGGCGTCCGCGGGGGTGCCGTCGGCGGGCTCGGGGCTGTCCGAAGCCGTGAGGGCATCCGTGGTCGACGTCATGAATTCTCCTGTCGGCGCGCAGCGCCGTATCAAGTCACGATCAAATGGGCTGAGATCACGTGGCGGCATCCCGCGAGCGGGGGACAGTTCGGGGCCGATAACCTGTCGTGGTGAATCACGAGGCGCTGCGCCTGGCAGCGTGCGGAGTCCGCGACAGTCACACGTCGTCTAAGGACGACAGGATGCGCTGGCTACGCGCTTGAGATCAATGTGGCGACGCATGGTCAGCCACACCCCGGGGGAAGTCACGCCCTCCATGGTGCCACGCGAGGCCCCGCTGCGTCTACTTGGGCTTATTTTTCCTCACGATGATGCAAAAGGCAGATCGGGGCGGGCGAGGCGCGGGATTGGGGATAGTCGCAGGACTCGGCGCATGATGGGCGGGTGAGTTCTGCCATCGACAAGGCCACCGTCGACAAGGCCACCGTCGACAAGATCACGGTACCCGTGGTGCCCGAGGTCGCCGCGGCGTGCGGGTCGGCCGATGCGTCGACGGGTTTCGGGCTCTATCTCCACGTCCCGTTCTGCGCCTCGCGCTGCGGCTACTGCGATTTCAACACCTACACCGCGGGCGAGCTCGGATCGTCGGCCTCCCCGGCGTCGTGGCACGAGGCGGTGGCGTGCGAGCTCGACATCGCGGCCGCGACGCTGCGCCCGGCCCGGCCGGTGTCGACCATCTTCGTCGGCGGCGGCACCCCCTCGCTGCTCGGGGCGTCCGGGCTGGCCCGGTTGCTCGGCGACGTCCGGAACTCCTTCGAGCTGGCCCCCGGCGCGGAGGTCACCACCGAGTCCAATCCGGAGTCGACGTCGCCGGAGTTCTTCGCCGGCCTGCGCGAGGCCGGCTACACGCGGATCTCGCTCGGTATGCAGTCCGCCGCTCAGCATGTGCTGGCCGTCCTGGACCGCACACACACGCCCGGCCGGGCTGTCGCCGCCGCCCGCGAGGCGCGCGCCGCCGGTTTCGGCCACGTCAACCTCGACCTCATCTACGGCACCCCCGGCGAATCCGACGACGACCTGCGTGCGAGCCTGGACGCGGTCTTGTCCGCCCGAGTCGACCACGTCTCCGCCTACGCGCTCATCGTCGAAGACGGGACCGCGCTGGCGCGCAGGGTGCGTCGCGGCGAACTGCCGGCCCCCGACGACGACGTGCTCGCCGGTCGCTATCAGCTCATCGACTCCCGGTTGGCCGCTGCCGGGCTGCGCTGGTACGAGGTGTCGAACTGGGCGTCGGCTCCGGAGTCGGTGTGCCGGCACAACATCGCCTACTGGGACAGCGCCGACTGGTGGGGGATCGGGCCGGGCGCCCACTCGCATGTGAACGGGGTGCGCTGGTGGAACCACAAGCATCCCTCGCGCTATGCGAGCACGCTCGCCGACGGCGTCCTGCCCGTCGCCGACAGTGAGACGCTCACCGCCGATGACCGGCACACCGAGCGGGTGATGCTGAAGATCCGTTGCAGCACAGGACTTCCTATCAATGAGTTGACGGACGTCGAGCACTCGCGAGCACAGGATTTCGTGCGCGAGGGCCTGCTGGAGGCCGCACCCGGCCGGCTCGTGCTCACCGACCGCGGACGACTGCTCGCCGACGGCATTGTCCGCGACATCCTCACCGCGTAACCGGGTCCACCGAATGGTCGTTGCGACACGCCCCGGTGAGGTGTTTCACAGCCGCTATTGAACTTGAAGGTGGATTCAACTACGGTTGCGTCATGCAGGTTGACGGCAAAGTAGCTGTGATCACAGGAGCAGGTGGCGGAATCGGGGCGGGTCTGGCCAGGGCGCTGGTGGCAGGCGGCGCCAAAGTGGTCCTCACCGATATCGACAAGGATGCGGTCGCCGGGGTCGCGGCGAGTCTGCCGTCGGATACCGTGGCCTTCGCCTCCGGCGACGCGGGCTCGGACGACCACATCGAGGAGGTGGTCACGCTCGCCGAGAGCACCTTCGGGCCGGTCGACTACTACTTCGCCAACGCGGGCATCGGGGGCGGCCCCGGACTGCAGGCCACCGACGAGCAGTGGGACGCCGCGCTCAACGTCAACATCCTGGCGCATGTGCGCGCCGCCCGCCGCCTCGTACCGGGGTGGGTCGAACGCGGCGGTGGCTACTTTGTCAGCACCGCGTCGGCGGCGGGTCTGCTCACCCAGCTCGGGTCCGCCACCTACTCGGTCACCAAGCACGCCGCCGTCGGCTTCGCCGAATGGCTCAGCGCCACCTACGGCACGCGCGGAGTCAAGGTGAGCTGCCTGTGCCCGATGGGTGTCGACACCAACCTGCTGCGGCCCAAGGAGCAGGCGCCCGCTGGTTCCGACGAGGCGCTGATGCAGCGCGCGGTCACCAGCGCCGGCCGGGTGCTCACCACCGACGAGGTGGCCACCGCGGTCCTCGACGCGATCGCTGACGAACGCTTCCTGATCCTGCCGCACGCGGAGGTGCTGGATATGTACCGGCACAAGGGATCCGACTATGACCGCTGGTTGCGCGGCATGCAGCGCTACCAGAACACACTGATGGACAACTGAACACCACTTGAGGAGATCGGGAGACGACGTGAACACACTTTTCGAACCGTCCGAACGGGCCGAGGATTACCGGCAGCGGCTGCTCGCATTCATGGACGAGAACATCTACCCCAATGAGTCCGTCTATGAGGAGCAGATGCGTGAGCTGGCCGCGCAGGGCAGCCCGCACGCCACCCCGCAGATCCTGCTCGACCTCAAGAAGAAGGCCAAGGCCGCGGAACTGTGGAATATGTTCCACCCCCACGCCGAATGGGGTCCCGGCCTGACCAACCTCGAGTACGCGCACCTGGCCGAGATCACCGGCCGCGTGCCGTGGTCGCCGGAGGTGTTCAACTGCAACGCCCCCGATACCGGCAACATGGAGGTCTTCACCCTCTTCGGCACCGACGAGCACAAGGAGAAGTACCTCAAGCCGCTGCTCGACGGTGAGATCGCCTCGGCCTTCGCGATGACCGAGCCGGCCGTCGCCAGCTCGGACGCCACCAACGTCGAGCTGCGGATGGAACGCGACGGCGACGAGTACGTGCTCAACGGCCGTAAGTGGTTCGCCTCCAACGCGGTTCGCCCGGACTGCAAGGTGCTCATCGTGATGGGCAAGACCGACCCGACTGCGCCCACCCACCGCCAGCAGTCGATGATGGTGGTGCCCACCGACGCCCCCGGTCTGACGATCCTGCGCAACCTCAACGTCTTCGGCTACGTCGACCGCGAAAGTCACGGCGAGCTGATCTTCGACAACGTGCGCGTGCCGCTGACGGACGTGCTCAAGGGCGAGGGCGAAGGTTTCGCGATCGCGCAGGCACGGCTCGGACCGGGCCGCATCCATCACTGCATGCGCGCCATCGGCATGGCCGAACGCGCGCTAGACCTGATGTGCGCGCGCGCCGTCTCGCGGACCACCTTCGGTGCCCCGCTCGCCGACCGCGCCAACATCCAGGACTGGATCGCCGAGGCGCGCATCGATATCGAGATGGTGCGGCTGCTGACCCTCAAGGCCGCCCACATGATGGACACCGTGGGCAACAAGCAGGCCGCCACCGAGATCGCCGCGATCAAGGTCGCAGCCCCGAATGTGGCCCTCAAGATCGTCGACCGGGCCATCCAGGTGTTCGGCGGCATGGGCGTGACCGACGACGTGCCGCTGGCCGCGTTCTACGCGCACCTGCGCACCCTGCGGCTGGCCGACGGACCCGACGAGGTGCACAAGCGCGCCATCGCGCGGCGCGAACTGCGTCCGTACGTCAAGGCGCAGGCCGAAACGGTGCCGGGTGTGTCCGACGACGTCTTGTCGGCGCGCTACTGAGCAGGCACCGTAGGGGACACAGGTGGGAAGTGATCATGATGGGGAGACGCGGTGAGCGATAGTTCGGCAGGATTGGCCACGATTCCGGAACTGGATCCGGCGGAGTTCGGGAAATGGTCGCGCGGCAACGCGATCGACATTCCCGACGATGTGACGGTGACCCGGGTGGGTATCGGGCAATCCAACCTCACCTATCTGCTCGCCGCGGGGGACTCACGGTGGGTGCTGCGGCGCCCGCCCGTGGGCAACCTCCTCGCGTCGGCACACGACGTGGTGCGCGAGGCGAGGATCCTGTCGGCGCTCGCGGATACGCCGGTGCCCGTGCCCCACGTCCACGGGGTGTGCACCGACACTGCGGTGAGTCCCGCCCCGCTGGTGGTGATGGAATACGTCGAGGCCACCGTCCTGGACGGTCTGCCGGTGGCCGAGGCGCTGAGTGTGGAGCAGCGGCGTTCCATCGGCAAGTCGATGGTCGACACCTTGGCCAAGATCCACGAGGTGGACCTCGACGCCGTCGGGCTGTCCGACCTGGCCAGCCACAAGCCGTACGCGGAGCGTCAGATCAAACGGTGGAGTTCGCAATGGGAGAAGTCCAAGACGCGTGACATCCCGGCCGTCGATGACCTGACGCGGCGGTTCCTGGCGAACGCACCGGCGCAGACCGAGGTGCGCCTCGTGCACGGTGACTTCCACATCCGCAACATCATGGTCGACCCGGCCGCCGCGCGGGTGAAGGCGGTGCTCGACTGGGAACTGTCGACGCTCGGTGACCCGCTCGCCGATATCGGCAGCACCCTGGCCTACTGGCCCTCGCGGGGTGGGCCGCAGCTCAGCGCGGCGCCGGTCGAACTGCTCGACGGCTTCCCCGACCACGCGACGCTGGCCGCCGACTACGTCGAACGCACCGGCCGCGACCCGAAGGCGCTCAAGTACTGGCAGGCGCTCGGGCTGTGGAAGGTGGCGATCATCGCCCAGGGCATCCTCAAGCGGGTGCAGGACAACGCGTCGAACCGGGCCGCCGGCGGCGTGCCCACCAACACCGTCGTCGACTCGATGCTTGAAGCAGCACTCGATGTTGCCGACGCTGCCGGAATCTGAGCGTTTCTCATAACGGGCGGGGACTGAGATGATGTCCGATATGACAACGCAGAGCGCGCCGGAACCGACGCGGCCTTTGCCGTCGCTGGCAGGGCAGTCGGTGGACAAGCCCAAACAGCCCGTGACCGCGCGCGGCGAGCGAACCAGGAATGCCCTGGTCGCCGCCGCGCGCCGCGTTTTCGAGCGGGACGGGTTCCAGGAATCGCGGCTCACCGACATCACTGCCGAGGCCAACTGTTCCACCGGAACGTTCTACACGTACTTCCAGAGCAAGGAAGAGATCCTCGACGCCGTGTTCAGCGAGGCGCACGAGGACATGTTGCACCCCGGCTATCCGCACCTCGATGACGACGCCGACCCGATCGCGGTGCTGGAGGCGTCCAACCGCGCGTACTTCGAGGCGTACCGCCGCAACGCCAGGCTGCGGCTTGTCCTGGAACAGGTCACCGCCAACAGCCCGGAGTTCCGCAAGCAGCGCCTGATGCGCGGCAGTGCGTTCTCCGAGCGCAATGCCCGTCAGATAGCCCGCCTGCAGGAGCGTGGTCTCGCCGATCCCGACATCGATGCCAAGTCGGCGGCCGAGGCGTTGTCGGGCATGGTCTCGCGGATGGCCTATCAGGCGTTCGCGCTCGGTTCGGGAGCCGACATCGATCAGTTGGTGGCCACGGCGACGCGACTGTGGGCCAACGCCATCGGTATGCGCCGGCCGGATGGGGCCGGCTGACGGGTCTCGTGCTGGTTGCGTCAGGCGGCGAATGGTCGCCGGACCCTTCGAGACCCTCGCTCCTTCGTCGTTTCGGTCTCAGGGATCAAGCTGTCTTGATCCCTGAGACCGGAGGTCAGGTGGCGGAGGTGAGGGCGTCGATGTCGATGGCGCGCTTGAGGATCTTGCCTGTCGAACCCTTGGGGAGGGCGTCGACGAACACGATGATGCGCGGGACCTTGTAGGCGCTGAGCCGTTCCTTACACCAGGCGCGCAAGGTATCCCTGTCACCGGTGGCGCCGGGGCGCAGGGCGACGGCTGCGGCGATCTCCTCACCGTAGTGATCGTCGGGCACACCGATGACCGCGACCTCGACGATGTCGGGGTGGGTGTACAGGACCTCCTCGACCTCCTTGGGGTACACGTTGTACCCGCCGCGGATGATCAGGTCCTTCTTGCGGTCGACGATCCGGATATTGCCGTCGGGGTCGGTGGATCCGAGGTCTCCGGTGGCGAGCCAGCCGTCCTGGAGCGTCGACGCGGTGGCGTCGGGCCGGTTCCAGTAGCCCTTCATCACCGACGGCCCGAGGATGAACACCTCACCGACGGCCTCGGCGGGCAGCACGTTGCCGTCGGGGTCGCGGATCTCGACGGTGTAGCCGGGCAGCGGTTTGCCGATGGTGCCGACCTTGGGGCCCTCGTTCAGGTCGCTGAACGTGGTGGCTCCGGCGGTCTCGGTGAGCCCGTACCCTTCGAGGATCGTGCACCCGAACCGCTCGGAGAACTCACGCAGCACCTCACCCGGCAGGGACGCGCCACCCGAACAGGCCAGGCGCAGATCCGCGAAATCGCTCGCCTGCCGGTCACCGGCGGCCTGCAGCATCGCGTTCCACATGGTGGGCACACCGCACGCGATGGTGATGTGCTCGTCGCGCAAGCGGTCCATGAACACGTCGGGGGCGAACGGGGACAGCAGCGACAGGGTGCCCTTCCAGGTGAGCGCGTTGTGCATCACCACGGCCTGACCGAAGCAGTGGAACAGCGGCAGCGCGGTGGCCCACCGCTCACCCGCCTCGAGCGCCAGCGCCGAGTGGAACGAGGTCGGCACCGAGTTCAGGTTGCTGACGGTCAGCGCGGCGCCCTTGGGTTTGCCGGTGGTGCCGGAGGTGTAGAGGATGACCGCCTCGTCGTCCTCGTCCCGCTCGACGTAGCCCGCGGCCACCGCGTCGGCGGCGGGCGTGTCGGGATCGTTCTCGAACGCGCCGACCTCGACGAACGGCAGCTCACGGGCCCGCGCGACATGCTCAGCCGCCTCGGCGCTCGCGTGCCACGCGACGATCGTCGTCAGTCCCGAATCGTCGACGACGTAGTCGATCTCGGGCACCGTCGACATCACGTTCATGGTGATGACGGTGGCTCCCACGGTGTGCAGCGCGTAATAGGTGACCACGAACTCGGGCACGGAGGGGGCGATGAACAGGACCCGGTCGCCGGGCTTGACGCCCAGCGCCGAGAACTCGCGGGCGCGGCAGGCGATCCGGTCGCGGAGACCGGAGTAGCTGAGCGTGCGCTCACCGTCGCGGACGGCGACCAGGTCGGGGCTTTCTTCGGCGTTACGCCACAGTGCGGCAACAGGATTGGCCACGATGACTCCTTGGTGTGTAGCTGTGTGTGGGGAGCGTACGGCTCACTCGAAGTAGCGGCGGGGAACGTCGACGAGCATCGTGGTGATCTGCTCGTCGGTGACGCCGCGTTCGGTCAGCGCCGGCAGCACGTCCTCGCTGATGTGCCGGAAGTTCCACTTGGGCACGGTCTGGGCCTTGGCCTCGGGGTCGAACCAGTCGATGAAGCAGGACGCGTCGTGCGCGAGGGCCATGCGGTCGGCGTAGCCGCGCTTGGCGAGTTCGACGATGGTGTTGATGCGGTCCTCGAACGGCAGCAGCACGTCGAGGCCGAAGCGGTCCATGCCCAGGATGGAACCGGCGTCGGCCACCTTCATCAGGTAGTCGAGGTCGGTGGAGTCGCCGGAGTGTCCGATGACGACCTTGGTGAGGTCGGCACCCTCCTCGGCGAGGATCTTCTGGGCGACCAGTCCGGACTGGGTGTGCGGATTGGTGTGCACGGTGATCGGGGCGCCGGTCTGCGCGCTGGTCTGGCCGACGGCGCGCATCACCCGTTCCACGCCCGGGGTCAGGCCCTGCTCCTCGATGGCGCACTTGAGGAAGGCCGCGCGCACGCCGGTGTCGGCGATGCCCTCGGTGAGGTCGCGGGTGAACAGGGTGACCAGCGGCTCGGGAATGTCGAACAGCAGTCCGGGGCCGCTGTAGTGGAACTGGAACGGGATCTCGTTGTAGGTGTACAGGCCGGTGGCGACGACGATGTTGAGGTCGGTCTGCGCGGCGATCTGCTGGATGCGCGGGATGTAGCGGCCGAGGCCGATGACGGTGGGATCGAAGATCGTGTCGATACCCAGGCCCTTGAGCTCGTTGAGGTCACGGACCGCGTCGGCGATCTTCTGCTCCTCGTCCCAGTCGTACTGGTAGTTCTGCCGGTATTCCTCGCCGAGGACGAAGATGTGCTCGTGGACAAAGGTCTTGCCCATGTCGGCGGAGTCGATGGAACCGGTGACGGTCTGAACTGTGCTCATTTGTGGAGAACCCTCTATCTGGTCGGCGACAGTGCCCCGAAGGTGGGTGCTACGGATGATGATCCGGGCGAGTGACATAAGTCACCCACTAGACTGGAATGTTAGTTGAGGCTGATTTCAAGTTCAAGGGTGGCGGACCGTCACCCAGCGGAGCAGATGAGGAGAACGGATGTCGCGGGTACTGGTGGCCAACCGGGGTGAGATCGCGCTGCGCATCATCGCCACCGCAACCGAACTGGGGATGGACACCGTCGCCGTCTACGCGGCCGACGATGCGGGGTTGCCGCACGTCACCGCCGCGACAACGGCTGTGGCGCTGGAGAGTTCGGGTCCGTCCGCCTATCTCGACCGGGCCGCGCTGGTTGCCGCCGCCCGGGCCCACGGCGCGGATCTGGTGCACCCGGGATATGGATTCCTCAGCGAGGACGCCGATTTCGCCGTGGCCTGTGCCGACGCTGGCCTGACGTTCGTCGGGCCCGATCCGCGGGTGCTGCGCACCTTCGGCGACAAGGTGAGTGCCCGCGCCGCGGCTGTCGACGCGGGGGTTCCGGTGCTGGCCGCCACCGCGTCCGGCATCGACGAGGCCGCCGCGACCGCGTTTCTGGTGGCCCACCCCGCGGGCATCATGATCAAGGCCGTCGCCGGTGGGGGTGGCCGCGGCATGCGGCCGGTCACCGCCGCCGGCGAGGTGTCCGCGGCGTTCGGGATGTGCGCGGCCGAGGCTCGGGCGTCGTTCGGCAACGGCGACCTGTTCGCCGAGGAACTGCTGCCCGAGGCACGTCACATCGAGGTGCAGGTGGTGGCGGCACCCGGGGCCGACGGCGAGACGGTGACCGTGGCGATCGGCGACCGGGACTGCAGCGTGCAGCGCCGGCGGCAGAAGCTCATCGAGGTCGCCCCCGCGCAGTGGCTCGCCGACGAACTGCGGGCCGCGCTGCACCGGGCGGCGGCCGACCTGTGTGCCCGCAACGGGTACCGGGGTCTGGCGACCGTCGAGTTCCTGGTTGCCGGTGACAGGTTCGTCTTCCTGGAGGTCAACCCGCGGATCCAGGTGGAGCACACCGTCACCGAGGAGGTGGCCGGGGTGGACCTGGTGGAGGCGGGCCTGCGGATCGCGCTCGGTGCGGGAATAGCGGAACTATCCTTGCCGCAAGGAGTTTCGGCGCGACCGGGATCGGTGTCGGGGACACCCGCCGCAGCCCGGGGCATCGCCGTGCAGGCCAGGGTCAACACCGAGACGATGTCCGCCGACGGTGAGGTGCTCGGATCGTCGGGAACGCTCACCGGCTTCTGCCCGCCGACCGGCCCGGGCATCCGGGTCGACACCTTCGGTCGGCCGGGACTGGCGATCGGGGCGCGTTACGACTCGCTGCTGGCCAAGGTGATCGTGCACACCCGGGGAGCGGACTTCGGCGCGTGCTGCCGCAAGGCCGCCGGTGCCCTCACCGACTTCACGATCTCCGGGGTGGAGACGAATATCGCTGCGCTGCAGTCGGTCCTGGTCGACGGCGAGTTCACCTCCGGCCCGGTGACGACGGCATACCTGCAGCGGCGGATCGGGGACATCGCGGCGGCTGCGCCGGCGTCGCGACCCGAACCCGTCGTCGACGCCGCGACCGGTGACACAGTGGTACGGGCGCACCTGACCGGCGTCGTGGTCGAAGCCCCCGTCGGCGGGACGACGGTGCCCGCGGGTGATCCGGTGGCCGTGCTCGAGGCGATGAAGATGCAGCATGTGGTCATGGCGGAGCAGCCGGTGACGATCATCGAGTCGCTGGTGGCGGCCGGTGCGACCGTGCGGGCGGGGGATCCGCTCGCCGTCGCCCACGTGGCCGATGCGGCTGGGCAGGATTCGGCCGTCGCCGCCCTCGACCTCGACCACATCCGGCCCGATCTCGCCGAGACACTCGACCGCCGCCACAAGACCACCGACGCGGCCCGCCCCGAGGCGGTGGCGAAACGGCACGCGGCCGGGCGCCGCACCGCGCGGGAGAACATCGACGATCTGATCGACGAGGGCAGCTTCGTCGAATACGGGGCGCTGGCGCTGGCCGCCCAGCGCAGCAGGCGGTCGGAGGAGGATCTGATCGCCAACACCCCCGGCGACGGATTCGTCGCGGGCGTCGCCACAGTGGGTGCCGATGTGCACGGCACGGACGCGGCCACCACGGCGGTGATGTCGTACGACTACACCGTGCTCGCGGGCACCCAGGGCATGCGCAACCACGCCAAGACCGACCGGTTGCTCGAGGTGGCGCGGCGCAAACGGATCCCGCTCGTCCTGTTCGCCGAAGGAGGCGGCGGGCGCCCCGGCGACACCGACGCCAACGGTGCATTCGGGCTGGACCTCAACACCTTTCGCGCGATCGCCGGGCTGCGGGGCGTGGTGCCGACCGTCGCGGTGGTCTCCGGCCGCTGCTTCGCCGGGAACGCCGCGCTCGCCGGCGCCTGCGACGTCCTGATCGCCACCCCCGACGCGAACATCGGGATGGGCGGTCCGGCGATGATCGAGGGCGGCGGCCTCGGCCGGCACCGGCCCGAGGAGATCGGCCCGATCGGCATCCAGGTGCGGGGTGGGGTGGTGCACGTCGTCGCCGAAGACGAGGCCGAGGCGGTGGACGTGGCCCGCAGATACCTGTCCTACTTCCAGGGGCCGGTGGCCGACTGGACCGCCCCGGACCCGAGGCACGCCCGTCATGTGGTGCCGGAGAACCGGCTGCGCGCCTACGACGTCCGCGCCGTCATCGACGCGATCGCCGACACCGGCTCGGTGCTCGAACTGCGGCGCGACTACGGCGTCGGTGTGGTGACCGCGCTGATCCGTGTCGAGGGGGTGGCCTACGGCGTCGTCGCCAATTCGAGCCTGCATCTGGGCGGCGCCATCGATGCCGAGGCCTCCGACAAGGCCGCCGACTTCCTGCAGCTGTGTGAAGGTCACCGGATCCCTCTGGTGATGCTTTGTGACACACCGGGATTCATGGTCGGTCCGGATTCGGAGACCGAGGCGACGGTGCGCCGCTTCGGCAACATGTTCGTCGCCGGGGCCCGATTGACCGTGCCGTTCGGCATGATCATCCTGCGCAAGGCCTACGGGCTCGGGGCGATGGCGATGGGCGGCGGTTCGTTCCACGCCCCCGAGTTCACCGTCGCCTGGCCGACCGGCGAAGTGGGGCCGATGGGCCTGGAAGGGGCGGTGCGGCTCGGTTTCCGCAAGGAACTCGAGGCGGCGGATCCGGCCGAACGAGACGCGCTGTTCGCGAACCTGGTGGCGCTGGCCTACGAGCGGGGCAAGGCGCTGTACGCGGCAACCACCTACGAGATCGATGACGTGATCGACCCCGCTGCCTCCCGGGACTGGATTCGGCTGCTCGCCCGCCGCGGCGAGCGGTGACCACCGGCCGCGGCGGCCCGGCGGTCACCAGTTGGGTGTCTGCCAGCCGCGGCGGATGCGGCGCTTGTCGGACGCGGGCAGTTGCTCTGCGCGCGATTGCGCCGGGGCGGCGCGTGGGGGACGGACCACCGGACCGGTGTCGGCCTCGCGCATCTGCTCCTCGACCGGGCCATTGGTCGGGTCGAAGGCGTCGAGGTCGAGCATCCGGGCGTGGATCACGTTCCGGTTCCGCAGCGCCGACCGCACCGCACGGTGCAGCCCGTCCTCCAGATACAGCTCGCCCTGCCATTTCACGACGTGCGCGAACAGGTCCCCGTAGAACGTCGAATCCTCGCTGAGCAGCCGGTCCAGTGCGAGCACCGTCGTCGTGGTGGACAGTTCGTCGAGCCGGAACTGACGCGGCGGGATGCTGGCCCAGGTCCGCCCCGACACGTCGTGGTCGGGATACGGCTTACCGTCCCGAACCCGTTTGAAGATCATTGCGCCCTGTGCTCCTTCCTCGTCTCGGTCACGGTTGCCCGGTCACTGGGGAGTGTACGTAACCGGCGGTGCTGGTGCCGTTTCGTAAGATGGAGGTCTGGCTGCGCTCCGGCCGGGTGCGGCCGGAGCGGTTCGGCGAGGCAGGGCGAGGAGGTTGGTGCGGTGTCGGTAACCGATGATCGGCGGTTCGAGATCCTGCGTGCGATCGTCACCGACTATGTCTCCACCCAGGAGCCGGTCGGGTCGAAGAACCTGGTGGACCGCCACAAGCTCGGCGTGTCCAGCGCCACGGTCCGCAACGACATGGCCGTCCTTGAGGCCGAGGGGTACATCGCGCAACCGCACACCAGCTCCGGTCGCGTCCCCACCGACAAGGGCTACCGGCTGTTCGTCGACCGCATCAGCGAGGTCAAACCGCTCTCCCCGGCCGAGCGCCGCGCCATCCTGTCGGTGCTCGACTCGGGCGTCGACCTCGACGACGTGCTGCGCCGGTCGGTGAAGCTGCTCGCCCAGCTCACCCGGCAGGTCGCGATCATCCAGTACCCGGTGCTGTCGGCGGCGACGGTCCGCCACCTCGAGGTGGTCTCCCTCTCACCGTCGCGGTTGCTGTTGGTGGTCATCACCGACAACGGGCGGGTCGAGCAGCGCATGGTGACCCTCTCCTGCGACATCGACGAACAGGACAGCTCCCGGCTGCGCGACATGTTCTCCACGGCACTGCACGGTCAGCGCCTGGAGGCGGCGTCGGCGGCCGTGGCCGAACTGGCCAACCAGGCGCCCGACGATATCCGCCAGCACGTGGTCCGGGTGGCCACCGTGCTGGTGGAGACGCTCGTCGAACGCGGTGACGACAGGCTCATCCTCGGCGGCACGTCCAACCTGGCGAGGTCGGCCTCGGATTTCACCCCACTGCTCGGCGGCATGGACTCGGTCCTGGAAGCCCTCGAGGAGCAGGTGGTGGTGCTCAAGCTGCTCGCCCACACCCAGCAGGTGGGCGGGGTCACCGTGCAGATCGGTGAGGAGACGCAGACGGAGAACCTGCGGGGCACCGCCGTCGTGTCCACCGGGTACGGTGCATCGGGAACCGTGTTCGGCGGAGTGGGTGTGCTCGGCCCCACACGGATGGACTATCCAGGAACAATCGCATCGGTGGCAGCCGTTGCGAAATACGTGGGCGAGGTACTCGCCGAGCGGTGACCCGGCCGGGGCGCGGAGACATCCGGGCCCTTCCGCATGCCGGGCACCGAGACAACTGTGTAAGAACTGAGGGCGAAGACAACCGTGGCACGTGACTACTACGGAATCCTGGGGGTTTCTCCGGACGCAGGCGATCAGGAGATCAAACGCGCCTATCGCAAGAAGGCACGCGAACTGCATCCCGACGTCAATCCGGGCCAGGAGGAGCAGTTCAAAGAGGTCAGCACCGCCTACGAGGTGCTGAGCGATCCGGAGAAGCGGCGCATCGTCGACGCCGGCGGTGACCCACTGGCCGGTCCGGGCGCTGGCGGCTTCGGGGGCGGCTTCGCCGGTGGTGGCCTCGGCGACGTGTTCGAGGCGTTCTTCGGCGGCGGCGGAGGCGGGTTCGGCGGCAGCCGCGGCCCCAAGAGCCGGGTCCGTCCCGGTGAGCGCGCGTTCGTCAGCGTGCAACTCGACCTCGCCGAATGCGCCACCGGCGCGCAGAAGGAGATCTCCGTCGACACGGCGATCCTGTGCGACCAGTGCAAGGGCGCCGGAACTGCCGGTGACTCCAAGCCGGTGACCTGCGGCATCTGTCACGGCGCCGGTGAGATCCAGGCCGTGCAGCGTTCCTTCCTCGGCCAGGTGATGACTGTGCGCGAATGCCCCACTTGTCACGGTGTCGGTGAGGTGATCTCCGATCCATGCGGCAAGTGCGGCGGCGACGGGCGCGTCAGGTCCCGGCGCACCATGACCGTCAAGATCCCGGCGGGTGTCGAGGCCGGCATGCAGGTGCGCCTCAGCGGCCAGGGCGAGGTCGGGCCCGGCGGTGGTCCCGCGGGTGACCTGTACGTCGAGATCGCCGAGAAACGTCACGACGTGTTCGTGCGCGACAAGGACGACCTGCACTGCACCGTCACCGTCCCGATCGCCGACGCCGCTCTCGGCGGTGAGGTCACGGTCGAGTCGATCCTCGGTGATCCGGTGAAGATCACCATCCCGCAGGGAACCCAGCCCGGGCACGTGGTCAAGGTGCGCGGCCAGGGCATGCCGCACCTGAATACCGGTGTCCGGGGCACCCTGCACGCCCACCTGGACGTGGTGGTGCCCACCAGGCTCGATGCGGCCCAGGCCGACGCGCTGCGGGCGTTCCAGGACCTGAGCGGTGTCGAACCGGCCGTCGTCGACGCGTCGGTCGCGACCGCGCCCGGCGGTTTCTTCTCGCGCCTGCGCAACGCGTTCGCGGCCCGCTGACCCGATGGGCGCCCCACTGTTCTGGGTGGACTCGGTGCCGTCCGCCGGTGCCGAGGTACTGCTGAGCGGGCCGGAGGGCAGGCACGCGGTCACCGTCGCGCGGGTGCGCGTCGGCGAGACGATCCGGGTCGGGGATGGCCGCGGATCCGTGGGCGACTGCGAGGTCGTCGATGTCGCCGGCAAGGACAAACTGCGCGCCGTGGTCCGTACCTTCACCTACGCCGACCGGCCGCGGCCGACGGTGACGGTGGTGCAGGCGCTACCCAAGGCCGAACGTTCGGAGCTGGCCGTCGATCTGGCCACCCAGGCAGGCGCCGACCGTATCGTGCCGTGGCAGGCCGCCCGGTGCGTCTCGCGCTGGACCGGCAAGTCCGACAAGGGGATCCGCAAGTGGGAGCAGGCCGCCGAGGCGGCCGCCAAGCAGGCCCGGCGGGCCTGGGTCCCGGAGATCACCGACCTGGCGGGCACCACCGACGTGCGGTCCCGGTGCGCGGCCGTGATGGCCGCGGGCGGGGTCGTCGCAGTGCTGCACGAGGAGGCCACCACCGGATTCGCATCGCTGCCGCTGGCCTCGGCCAAGGAGATCGTGCTGGTCGTCGGCCCCGAGGGCGGGATCGATGAGACCGAGCTGGCGGATCTGACGGCGCTCGGGGCCATTGCCGTCCTGCTGGGCCCAGAGGTGCTGCGGACCGCCACCGCGGCGGCCGTCGCGCTGGGCGCGATCGGGGTCATGACACCCAGGTGGCCCAGATGAGAGAGGAACGCCGATGAGCGCGGACCGGACACCCGTCACCCGGGTGAAGGTCGTCTACGGCGACGCCCCGTCGCAGTTCGGGCACCTCTACCACGCCGCCGACGCGGGCGACGGGACGCGGCGCCTCCGGCCGATCGTGCTGATCCACGGCGGCTACTGGTCCGATGAGTTCTCGCTGACCATCCAGTCGGCCATCGCCCGGCAGTACGCCGAGCTGGGCGCGCTCGTGTGGAGCATCGAGTACCGGCGGGTCGGTGAACCGGGCGGCGGCTGGCCGGGCACCGGGCGCGACGTGCTCGCCGCGATCAAAGCGCTCGACGACCTCGTCCTGGCCGCGCTCGACGCGCGGGTCGCCCTGCGGGTCGACTGGTCGCAGGTCGCCGTCGTGGGGCATTCGGCGGGCGGTCAGCTCGCGGTCTGGTCGACGGCTCAGCTCGGCGCGCGGACCCGTAACTGCACCATCAGCACGGTGGTCGCCCAGTCCGCGGCGCTGAACCTGGAGGCCGCGGCCCGGGGCGGCAGCGAGTCGGTCCAGGCCCTGATCGGCAGGCCGTACGAGGATGCGCCGCACCTGTACCGCGAGGCGTCGCCGTCGGCGCAGGAACCGTTCGGCGCGCACGTGGTGGCCATCCACACCGCCGACGACGAGGCGATCCCGCTCATCGTCAGCCGGCGCTACGTCGAGCTGATGACCGAGCGCGGGCAGTCCGCCGAACTGGTGGTGGTTCCCGGTGAGGGACACAGCGCGTTCTGTGATCCGCGCAGCCGCGCGAACAGGGAAACCGCACGTGTGCTCGGTATCTGAGCACGCCGCTATTGAGCGCCGATATTGAGTCCGGGTTGTGCGTTGACGGGGGTTAGACTGGCCTTCGTCAGTGCCGCACAGCAACAGATTCTTCGCAGCAGATTCTCAAGGAGTGATTCAGTACGTGAGTGACGACAACCCCGATTCGTCCGGACACACCGACCGGCCGTCTGCGGTCACGTCGACCACCGAAATAGCTCCTGACGTAGTTTTCGCTCTGCTCGGCACCAACGACGCGAACCTGCGCGCACTCGAGAAGCTGCTGCCCGCCGACGTCCATGTCCGCGGCAACCTGGTCACGCTCAGTGGTGCCCCCGCGGATGTGGCCGGCTCCGAGCGGGTGCTGACCGAACTGCTCGACCTGGTGCGGCGCGGCACCCCGCTGACCCCGGATCTCGTCCGCAGCAGCGTGTCGATGCTGTCGCAGAACACCGGTGACTCGCCGGCCGAGGTGCTCTCGCTCGACATCCTGTCGCGGCGCGGCAAGACGATCCGGCCCAAGACGCTCAACCAGAAGCACTACGTCGACGCCATCGACAAGCACACCATCGTGTTCGGGCTCGGCCCCGCCGGCACCGGCAAGACCTATCTGGCGATGGCCAAGGCGGTGCAGGCGCTGCAGTCCAAGGCCGTCACTCGCATCATCCTGACCCGGCCCGCCGTCGAGGCCGGGGAGCGGCTCGGCTTCCTGCCCGGCACCCTCAGCGAGAAGATCGACCCGTACCTGCGGCCGCTGTACGACGCGCTACACGACATGATGGACCCGGAGAACATTCCCAAGCTCATGGAGGCAGGGGTCATCGAGGTGGCACCGTTGGCGTTCATGCGCGGGCGCACGCTCAACGACTCGTTCATCATCCTCGACGAGGCGCAGAACACCACCGGCGAGCAGATGAAGATGTTCTTGACCCGGCTGGGTTTCGGCTCCAAGATCGTGGTCACCGGCGATATCAGCCAGGTTGACCTGCCCGGTGCCTCACAGAGCGGACTGGCCGCGGCCACTCGCATCCTCGACGGCATCGACGACATCCATTTCTCCCAGCTCACCAGCGCCGACGTGGTCCGGCACCGGCTCGTCGCCGACATCGTCGACGCCTACGGCCGGGCCGAGTCGCAGCTGTCGGGCAATCGTGCGGCGCGACGCGCCTCAAATCAGGGACGGCGCCCATGACCATCGAATTCGCCAACGAGTCGGGCGTCGAGGTGCCCGACCAGCTGATCCTGGACGCGGCCCGGTTCGCCATCGCAGCCCTTGACGTGAACTCGGCGGCCGAGTTGTCGGTGCTGTGCGTCGACCTGGACACGATGGCCGACATGCACGTGCAGTGGATGGACCTGCCCGGGCCCACCGACGTGATGAGCTTTCCGATGGACGAGCTGGTGCCGGGCAGCAGACCCGACAGCTCCGAACCGGGACCGGCGCTGCTCGGCGATATCGTGCTGTGCCCGGAGTTCGCGGCCCGGCAGGCCAAGGAGGCCCGGCACTCGTTCGAGCACGAGCTGTCGGTACTGACCGTGCACGGCGTGCTGCACCTGCTCGGCTACGACCACGCCGAACCCGACGAGGAACGCGAGATGTTCGGGCTGCAGGCCAAGATCATCGACGAGTTCTACGCCGAACGGCACCGGGTGGCACAACGCGCACGGCAGTCCGCCAAGGACGACCGGCTGCTGAACAACATCGGCTTCACCTCGGGCGCCGACGGCGCCCCCGCCGGCCAGTCCACAGAAGAGGACCGGCGGTGAGCGCGCCCGGCGACTTATGGCTGGTCGTCGCGGCGGTGATCGCGATGGGGGTCGGCGGAGTGTTCGCCGCCATCGACGCCGCCGTGTCGACCGTCTCGGCGGCCCGGGTGGAGGACCTGGTCAAGGACAAGCGGGCCGGCGCCGCGCGGCTGGAAAAGATCCTCGACGCCCGCGGCGTCTACGTGGGACTGGCCGTCCTGCTTCGGGTGGCGTGCGAGGCGACGGCCATCGCCCTGATCGCGGTGGTGCTCACCGACTCCGGCCTCGGAGTCGGCTGGGGCCTGCTGGTGACGGTGGCCGCGATGTCGGTCATCTCCTATGTGGCCGTCGGGGTGGGACCGCGGACCCTCGGCCGCCAGCACGCCTACTCGCTGGCGCTGGCGTCGGCGTTCCTGCTGCAGACACTCGGGGTGTTGTTCAAGCCGATCACCCGGCTGCTGATCCTGGTCGGCAACGCGCTCACCCCCGGCAAGGGATTCCGCAACGGCCCCTTCGCCACGGAGGTGGAGCTGCGCGAGGTGGTCGACATGGCCGAGGCCAGCGGTGTGGTGGCCGCCGACGAGCGCCGGATGATCCAGTCGGTGTTCGATCTCGGTGACACCAACGCCCGTGAGGTGATGGTTCCGCGTCCGGAGATGATCTGGATCGAGGCCGGCAAGACCGTGACGCAGGCGGCGAATCTGGCTGTGCGATCAGGACATTCACGGATACCGGTAATCGGGGAGAATCCCGACGACATCCTCGGCGTGGTGTATTTGAAGGACCTGGTGGCCCACTCGCTGACCGCCTCGGGTGGTCCGGTGGGAATCCGGCCGACCGACCAGTTCGTCCCCGGATCCCCGGTCCTGGTGTCGGAGCTGATGCGGCCGGCAGAGTTCATCCCCGACTCCAAACCGCTCGACAAGGTGCTCGCCGACATGCAGCGCACCCGCAATCACATGGCGCTGCTGGTGGACGAGTACGGCGGCATCGCCGGGCTGGTCACCATCGAGGACGTGCTCGAGGAGATCGTCGGCGAGATCACCGACGAGTACGACACCGACGAGGTCGCGCCCATCGAGGAACTCGGCGAGGGCGAGTACCGGGTCTCGGCCCGCCTGCCTGTCGAGGATCTCGGGGAACTGTTCGACCTCGACATCGATGACGACGAGGTGGAGACCGTCGGCGGTCTGGTGGGTCTCAAGCTCGGCAGGGTGCCGCTGCCCGGCGCCCAGGTGGAGGCCGAGGGGCTGCTGCTGACGGCCGAGGGCGGACCGAATCATCAGGGACGCCAACGCATCACCACAGTTCTGGTGAGCCGCGTGCACGCACCCGACTCCGACGACACCACCGATCAGGAGCGTTCCCGGGAGGCTGCCGAGGCCGACTCCCGCAGCGATCGCGTAGACAGCAAGGAACAGTGATGAGCACACCCGTCCCGGAGGATGAGAAACTGATCGTGCTGGCCCGGGGCGCGCTCGCCCGCGCCGAGGCCGGCTCGGGCGCCGCGGTGCGGGACGGCGACGGCCGGACCTATGCCGGTGCACCGGTGACGACCGCCGCCCTCACGCTCACCGCGCTGCAGGTGGCGGCGGCCACCGCGCTGTCGAGCGGCGCGCGGGCGTTCGAGGCGGCGGTGATCGTCGGCGGCGACGAGGGGGATCCGGGGCTCGAGCTGGTCTCCGAGATCAGCCCGGCCGCGTACACGCTGATCACCGATCCGGCGGGAACCGTGGTGACGGAGGTGGCACCGCGATGACCGGTCCGCAACCGACGTCCGGGGAGTTCCGGTCCGGCTTCATCTGTTTCGTGGGCCGGCCCAACACGGGCAAGTCCACGCTCACCAACGCGCTCGTCGGTGAGAAGATCGCGATCACCTCGAACCGGCCGCAGACCACCCGGCACACCATCCGCGGCATCGTCAACCGTGACGACGCCCAGCTTGTTCTGGTGGACACCCCCGGCCTGCACCGGCCCCGCACCCTGCTCGGGCAGCGGCTCAATGATCTTGTGCGCGACACCTATTCGGAGGTCGACGTGATCGGGGTGTGCATCCCGGCCGACGAACCGATCGGCCCGGGCGACCGCTGGATCGTCAAGCAGGTCCGGGAGATGGCCCCGCGCACAACGGTTCTCGGTGTGGTCACCAAGATCGACCGGGTCACCCCCGACAAGGTGGGCGAGCAGCTCATCGCGCTGGCAGAGCTGCTCGGCCCCGACAGCGAGGTGGTGCCGGTGTCGGCGAAGTCGGGCAAACAGCTCGACGTGCTCAGCGACCTGCTCGTCTCGCTCGTCGAACCCGGCCCGGCTTTCTACCCCGACGGGGAACTGACCGACGAACCCGAACAGGTCCTGATGGCCGAGTTCATCCGTGAGGCCGCCCTCGAAGGCGTCCGCGACGAACTGCCACATTCGCTGGCGGTGGTGATCGAGGAGGTCATCGACCGCGAGGACCGCCGCGACGACCAGCCGCCGATGGTCGACGTGCACGCCATCTTGTACGTCGAGCGTGACAGCCAGAAGGGCATCATCATCGGCAAGAAGGGTGCCCGCCTCAAGGAGGTGGGCACCGTCGCCCGCACGCAGATCGAGAAACTGCTGGGCACCAAGGTGTACCTGGACCTGCACGTCAAGGTGGCCAAGGACTGGCAGCGCGACCCCAAACAGCTGCGGCGCATGGGATTCTGAGCCGTGCGGCGCTGGGGACTCTGAGCCGTGCGGCTCTACCGGGACGAGGCGGTGGTGCTGCGCACCCACAAGCTGGGAGAGGCCGACCGGATCATCACCCTGCTCACCCGCGAGCACGGACTGGTCCGGGCGGTCGCCAAGGGCATCCGGCGTACCCGGTCCAAGTTCGGGGCCCGGCTCGAACCGTTCGCGCACGTCGACCTGCACTTGTATCCGGGCCGGAACCTGGACACGATCACCCAGGCGCACACGCTGCACGGGTTCTGCGACGAACTCGCCGCCGACTACGGCCGGTACACCACCGGCTGCGCGATCGTCGAGACCGCCGAGCGGCTCGCCGGTGAGGAACGTGCCCCCGCGGCGCGGCTGCACCAGCTGACCGTGGGGGCGTTGTCGGCGCTCGCCGAGGACCGGCGGCCGCGGGAACTGATCCTCGACGCCTTCCTGCTGAGGGCGATGTCGTATGCGGGGTGGATGCCCTCGCTCGGTGAGTGTGCGCGCTGCGGGCGTCCCGGGCCGCACCGGGCGTTCCACGTGGCCGCGGGCGGGGCGGTGTGCGTGCTGTGCCGTCCGCCCGGTGCCGCGACGCCGGCGTCAGGCGTACTGGAGTTGATGGAGGCGCTGTACCGGGGCGACTGGGAGGCCACCGCCGGGGTGGGTGATTCGGTGCGCCGGCAGGCGAGCGGGCTGACCGCGGCGCATCTGCAGTGGCATCTGGAGCGGCAGCTGCGAACCCTGCCGCTCATCGAACGGTCGGCGCCGCATAGTGTGGGGTCCGAGCCGTCGTAAACCCCACCGATACGGGTCGGCACGTCAATTATTGCGATGGTGACGGCTATCGGTGGGGTTTAGGACGCCAGGAGAGGAGCCGAGAAGATGGCGTTACGTCCGGGGCGGCGGGTGACTGAACCCGTGAGGCAGGTCCGGCCGCCCGACCCGCATCCCAGCGGCGCCGTGGCTCCCGCGATCCCCGCCGAGTTCGTGCCCCGCCATGTCGCGCTCGTCATGGACGGCAACGGCCGCTGGGCCCAGGACCGCGACCTGCCGCGTACCGAGGGACACAAGCGGGGCGAGGCCGTGCTCATGGACGCGGTATGCGGCTGCATCGAGCTCGGGGTGCAGTGGCTGTCGGCGTACGCCTTCTCGACGGAGAACTGGTCGCGCAGCCCCGACGAGGTGAAGTTCCTCATGGGCTTCAACCGGGATGTGATCCGCCGCCGCCGCGACGAGATGAACGAGATGGGGGTGCGGGTGCGCTGGGCCGGACGTCGGCCCCGGTTGTGGCGCAGCGTGATCCGCGAACTCGAGGTGGCCGAGGAACTGACCGCCGGCAACACCGTGATGACGCTGACGATGTGCGTCAACTACGGTGGTCGGGCCGAGATCGCCGACGCCGCAAGGGAAATCGCGCGCCGGGCGGCACGCGGCGAGATCGACCCGGAACGGATCACCGAGGCCTCGTTCGCGAGATACCTCGACGAGCCCGACATGCCCGACGTGGATCTGTTCCTACGGCCGTCGGGGGAGCAGCGGATCTCCAACTTCCTGCTGTGGCAGTCGGCGTACGCCGAAATGGTGTACCAGGAGAAGTTGTTTCCCGATTTCGATCGCCGCGACCTGTGGGCCGCGTGCCTGGAATACGCCGAACGCGACCGGCGCTTCGGCGGGGTCAAGAAGTGACGGGGGAGTTGTAGTGGGGGATACCGAGATCGGCGGCCTGGTGAACCGGGTTGCCGCCATCGTCGATCAGCTCGGCGAGGTGGTGAGCGCCGACGCCGAGTCCGTGGTGCTGACGGTGGGCCACACGCGTGCCTCGCTGCGGGCGCTGTCGCTGGCACCGGGACTCGACGTGGTGAGCGTGATCCAGTTGGTGGCCGATCGGGTCACCAACTCCGAGACGCTGCGCGACATGGTCGAGACCGCCGACGCGCGACTGAGTTTCGGGGCGTTGCGGCGCTCGGACCCCGGCAAACCGATCACCGACGTCCTGCTGTACTACACGTTCCCGGCCGGGACCCTCGACGACGACGCGCTGCTGACCCTGCTGCACATCGTGCTGTCCTCGGGCGCGGATCTCGCAGAAGCACTGGGCTAGGGATGCTGGGCTAGGGGTGCTGGGGTAGGGGTACCGGGCTAGAGCGCCTCGCTGCACGAGGGGCAGCAGCCGAACACCTCGACGGTGTGGTTGATGCCGGTGAATCCGTGTTCGGCGGCCACCCGCGCCGCCCACTCCTCGACGGGATCGGCCTGCAGTTCGACAGTGGTGCCACAGGATCGGCACACCAGATGATGGTGGTGACCGGCCGAGCAGTGCCGGTAGCGGGTCTCGCCGGAGCCGTCCCACAGTGCGTCGATCTGCCCGCCCTGGCTCAGGGCCTGCAGGTTGCGGTAGACCGTGGTCAGCCCGATCGATTCACCGCGCTGCTTGAGCTGTTCGTGCAACTCCTGCGCCGACAGGAAATCGTCGGAGGCCGCGAGGGCGTCGGCGATCGCCGCCCGCTGACGGGTGGAGCGCACACCGGTGACCGGACCGGACTTGGCCGTGTCGGGATCGCTGTTGCCGGGAGTGGTCACTTGTGCGCTCGTGTCCCGGCAGTCCGCGTCCCCGTGGCACCGGCTGCCGCCCCGTCGGCGGGGTCGCGGGGTTCGGTGGCGTGGATCAGGGCGTCGGTGACGATGTGCGCGAGGTGATCGTCGACGAGTTCGTACATGATCTCCCGGCCGCTGCGCCGGCCGCGGACCACGCCGGCATCTTTGAGCACCCGCAGATGCTGACTGACCAGCGGCTGACTGAGGCCGAGCGCGCCGACGAGTTCGTGCACGCACCTCGACCCCGAACGCAGGGCCAGCACGATCCCGATCCGGGTGGGCGAGGCCAGGGCGCGCAGCAGTTCGCTTGCCGCCTCACGGGCGGCCAGGTCCTCCGGGGTTGCCGAGGTGCTCATCGCAGATCCTTCCGGGCTGGTCGGGTGGGGTGCTCCGACCAGTTTAAAGGAAATGATTTTCATCCGGGACGGTGCGGGCCGGGGCCGGAGAATCGGGCGGTACCCTGTATGGGTTGCCGTTCACCCCACTACCCATCGGAGATCAGTTAACCGTGGCCCCGCAGTCGAAAGTCGATGCCGTCGTCAATCTCGCCAAACGCCGGGGCCTGGTGTACCCGTGCGGTGAGATCTACGGCGGAACACGCTCCGCCTGGGACTACGGCCCGCTGGGCGTGGAGATCAAGGAGAACATCAAGCGCCAGTGGTGGCGGTCGATGGTCACCGGCCGTGAGGACGTCGTCGGCCTGGACTCGTCGGTGATCCTGCCCCGCCCGGTGTGGGTGG
>WBZQ01000041.1_pt3 | contig 34303 bp, 37 predicted proteins | sample 5204251 | NCBI WGS metagenome assembly WBZQ01 (sample SAMN12412402, study PRJNA552823) | activated sludge metagenome | isolation source: activated sludge from nitrification reactor of wastewater treatment plant... | place: USA: Virginia | collected 2017-09 | reverse complement strand
CGATCCCTTCGATGTGTTGCAGCAGTCCCTCGGCACCCACGGCATCGGTGCCCGCACGGTCGTCACAGCCGACGGCGCCTATGGTCAGGCGTTGATCAGCCGCTGGCCCCTGATCGACACCGAGATGCACGACGAGTAGTTGTCGGGGTCTTTCAGGACGGTGACCGCCTCGGCATGGCCGGTGACCGCGAAGACACCCATGTGGGATTCGCGGGTGACCGGGCACTTGCTGCGTAGTTCGTCGAAGTACGGGTACGGGTTGGGAACCAGTTCCTGGGCGGTGAAAAAGTCCAGGTCCAGGATGCCGCTGTCGTGGTCTTTGAGCTCGCTCACGGGTGTCTCCTCTGTCCGAATTGTGCGTTGCCGGGGCGGGTGTCACGTCGTTGTGGCACGACGGCCGGGGCTGTGCGGTTCGTGTGTGCGGGGGCTGAAGTCCGCGGAGTCGGGATGCTGAGCACTCGCTCAGCAATGTGACTAGGATTACCAGTCGGGAGTAGTGCGGTCAAGGTCACTGTCGAAACCTGGCCGGACCTGATGACGCTGTGGCACGGTTTGTCGGAATGGAGGTACCAGAATGGGTGACGGGCGCCGGGTCGGAGCGCGCGATGGGGCGAGCAGAATGGCGCTGCTCGATGCGGCCGAACGCTTGATGGTGGAAAGTGGTTACGCCGCAGTCACTTCCAGGAAGGTCGCGGAGGCGGCCGGGCTGAAGCCGCAATTGGTGCATTACTACTTCCGAACCATGGATGAACTCTTCATGGAGATGTTCCGGCGCAGAGCGGACGAGGGGGTGCGGACCCAGCGTGCGCTGCTCGACTGTCCGCAACCGCTGTGGGCGCTGTGGCAGTTCAGCATCGACCCGCAGATCGCGGCGTACACCACCGAACTGCTGGCGCTGGCGAACCACCGCAAGGAACTGCGTGCCGAGATCGCCCGCTACTCCGCCGAATTGCGTGCCGAGGCGCAGGTGATGGTCGAGAAGACATTCGCCAACGCCACAACCAGATACGGCGACGTACCGCCCGCTGTCGCGATCGTCGTCCTCACCAGCGTGTCGCGCGTGGTGATGATGGAGGAGTCGCTGGGATTCTCCGACGGCCACCGCGAATCGTTTGCCTTCATCGAGTCCGTCCTGACTGAGCTCGAGGGTGAGCCGCAGCAGTATTACGTGCCGCCGGCCTCGCCATATCCCACCTCCCGGGGCGAGAACTGATCCGGCTTGTGCGGGACCGGGGGTCGGTGGCGGGCGTGTGAGAACCATGTTTCCATAATACGAGAACATCGGATACAGTGACCGAGAATCAGAGAATCACTGGAGGGATGATATGCCCAAAGCCCTGGCGCCGGAGATCTCCACCTGGCCCGACGCGAATCCCCAGCTCATCGGCAGTCGCTGCGGAACGTGCGAGTTCGTGACCTTTCCCGCGCAAGACCGCTGCCCCAACTGCAGCACCGCAGGCATGACCGAGGAACTGCTGCCGCGGGCCGGAACGATCGTCGCGTGGACCGTGCAGAACTTCCCGCCCGGCGCGCCCTATGTGGGGCCGGTGGGGGAGGACTTCGAACCGTTCGGTGTCGGCCTCGTCGAACTCGACGGCGTGGTGCGCGTGGAGGGCCGGCTCACCGAGAACGACCCGGCGAAGATCGATTTCGGGCAGCGCGTCGAGCTGACGATGATCCCGTTCGCCGTCGACGACCACGGAGAAGACCTGTACACCTTCGCATTCCGGAGCATCGCACAATGACGAATGACGTAGCCATCATCGGCGTCGGCCTGCATCCGTTCGGCCGATTCCCCAAGACCGCCATGGAAATGGGGGCCGAGGCCATCGGCCTGGCCCTCGACGACGCCGGTCTGGAATGGAAGGACATCCAGTTCGGATTCGGCGGCAGCTATGAGATCTCCAACCCGGACGCGGTGACCCGGCTGGTCGGCCTGACCGGCATCACCTTCACCAACGTGTTCAACGCGTGCGCCACGTCGGCCAGTGCCATCGCGCAGACCGCCGACACCATCCGGCTGGGCACCTACGACATCGGCATCGCCGTCGGCATGGACAAGCATCCGCGCGGCGCGTTCACCGACAATCCGGCGAAACTGGCTCTGCCGCAGTGGTATGCGGAGAACGGGCAGTTCCTTACCACCAAGTTCTTCGGGATGAAGGCCAACCGCTACATCCACGATCACGGCATCTCCCCGCGCACGCTGGCGCGGGTGGCGGCCAAGAACTTCCGCAACGGTGAGAAGAACCCGAATGCCTTCCGCCGCACACCCATCAGCGAGGACGACATCCTGAACTCGCAGATGGTGAACTACCCGCTCACCCAGTACATGTTCTGCTCGCCCGACGAGGGTGCGGCGGCGGTGATCATGTGCCGCGGCGACCTCGCGCACAAGTTCACCGACAAGCCGGTGTTCCTGCGGGCCAGTGAGATCCGCACCCGGCGAGCCGGTGCCTACGAGGTGCACGCCACCTCCGCACCACTCGACGAGGATGTCTCGCCGACGGTGTACGCGGCCCGTGCCGCCTACGAGCGCGCCGGCATCGGCCCCGAGGATGTCGACATCGCCCAGCTGCAGGACACCGACGCCGGTGCCGAGGTGATCCACATGGCCGAGACCGGTCTGTGTAAAGACGGTGAGCAGGAACAACTTCTGGCCGAAGGTGCCACCGAGATCGGTGGTTCCATCCCCATCAACACCGACGGCGGTCTCATCGCCAACGGTGAACCGATCGGGGCGTCGGGCCTGCGGCAGATGCATGAACTGGTCAAGCAGTTGCGCGGCGAATGCGGCGACCGCCAGATTCCCGGCAGTCCGCGCGTCGGTCTCGCCCAGGTCTACGGAGCCCCCGGCACCGCCTCGGCGACGATCGTCTCGCTCTAGCCTCGTCTGCAGATCCACCCGAAACCGCGGGATCCTCCGTCGGTTTCGGGTGGATCTTGCTGTTGTGGGTGGAAGTGCGGGGGGTCAGCCGGCGGTGGCGTTGGCTGCGGGCTGGTCGATCCAGCCGTCGGCGATCAGCTCGACGAGAAGCTGTGACTTGTTGTTCACCGTCCGGCCCGCCAGGGTGTACCGCGCCACGACCCTGCGGAAGTGGGAGCGGACCGTGCTTTCGGAGATGTAATGGCGGCGCGCCGTCTGATAGATGGTCGCGCCGAGGGCGTAGGTGGTGATGACCTCCCGCTCGCGGGCGCTCAGGTGGACCCTGTCTTGTGCGGGGGTGGTGCAGTGGGTGGTGAGCAGCTCGCGCAGCCGGTCCGCCGCACCCGCGTCGTCGGGCAGACAGATCACGCCGTCGCCGGATGATCCGTCGTCGTAGATCGCAATGATCGCGGGGACGAGGCTTCGCAGCCGGGCGAGGTGAGCAGGGTCCCGCACGATCGCCACCCGGCAGGCGGGCAGCGGTGCGGCCCCGACATCGGCCAGGACGGCCCGGTAACCGAACGAACCGACGAGGGCGAGGAGCGCGGCGTCGGCGAAATCGTTCCGCCGGACGATCACGACGTCGTAGGCGACGGGCAGTGGTCGGAGGGTGACCGCGGGTCGATCGTTGATGGTGCTTGTCATGGCCGCTCCCTGTCTCTGCGTACGCTGCCCGGCTACCGCTCTGCCTGATCGCCACCGCTTACGGGTGGCGGACATTGTTCGGTATCGGACCAGACCAGTATGCTCAATGAGTATTGAGTACGCAATGTTCAAATGGGAGCGGGATGGCGCAAGAACCGGGCGCGAGCAGGTCGAAGATCAAGCGCAAGCCTCGGATGAATCCGGTCGAGGTGCGTCGGCGTGCGCTCGCCACCGCCGAGCAGATGGTGCTCACCGACGGGCTGATGGTCAGCATGGACCACATCAGCCTGGAGGAGATCATCGTGCGGGCGCAGGTCTCGCGCAGCGCCGTGCACCGGATGTGGCCGCGCAAGGAGGACTTCTTCGCCGACCTGCTGGTCCAGCTCGCCGACCGATCCGATGTCTCGCCGTCGGTATTCGATCCTCAGTCGCTTGCCGTGGCCATGGCCGCCCTGCGGGCGCAGATCGATCAGCTCGTGACGCCGGAAGGGCGGCTCGCGGTTCTGGTGGAGATCTGCCGGCAGGGAGCGATCCGCAACTTCGAGGCCAACCTGATCGAGGAATCGTGGCATGCGTTCGTCGTGTTGTCGGCGACCGGTATGTCGTTCGACGACGAGGTGCGCGCCACCCTCGGCGCCAAACTGGCGGCCTCCGAACGCAACTACGTCGACGGGATGGCACAGTTCTACTCGCTGCTGCTGCCGATCCTCGGCCGGCGCATCCGTCCGCAATTCGGCGGGCAGGCGCTCAACCTTCCGTCGGACTACCTGTACCTGGCCGAGGTGTGCTCGTCGGCCATTCAGGGGCAGGTGCTACGGGCGGGTATCACCGGCGGTGATCTGCTGCCCGACCTGCGCATGCCCACCGCCGACGCCGACCCGTTCGGCACCGGGTTGGCCAAGCCGTGGACCGGTCCCGCCCTGACCTTCACCTCAACGATGGTTGCCATGACCGAACCGATCCGCGACTACGTCTTCGACCGCGACGAGACCGAACGGCAGGTCACCGTGGCCATCGAGTATGTCGAGAACGCGCGCACCGCACGGGATTCCGACGGTGTGGAGCCGGTGCCGGAGTAGCTCCCGGCCCGGATGAGGCGCCAGGTCCAGGGCCGAGTGTGCAAGCGGTTGAGTTCCGGTGCGGTCCGAACGTGTCCGATTTGCTGAAATCCACCCCTCGGACGCTTAGCGGGGCTAACGTTTGGGGTGCGTTGAATCGGAAGGAAACGATATGAGCATCATCTCCAAGCGCAATGCGGTAGGGACGCTGTCGGCCGCCTTCGTGGCCGCGGCAGCGACGGTCGCCCTCGGCGTGGGCTCCGCGTCGGCCGCAGCCAAGGACATCAAGGTTCAGGAACCATTGGGAGGCTATGGAACCGGCTGTACCTACAAGGTAAGCGCGAATGTCACAGAGGCCGGAGACGCGTACTTCTACGAGCGTGAGAAGGGCGGCGAGTGGGTCGAGCTGAAGAAGGCCGAGGTCAAGAAGGCCGGGACCGTCAGTTTCGACTGGACTCCGAAGAAGACCGGTGATCGTGAGCTGAGAGTCGCGCAATTCTTCGGCACCGGCGCCGTCACCTCGGTCAAGGTGGTCAAGGGCACCGATCTGGGGTCCGTCTGCCTCGGGCTCTGACCAGGCCGATCATCGCCAACACCAAGGTCCGCCCGAAACTCCAGGATCTCCTGTGAGTTTCGGGCGGACCTTGGTGTTGGCGGTGGAGGTATCGGGGGCCACTGCCTCGCCGGATCAGTTCACCCCGTGTAGCTCTCGATCTGGTTGTGGGCGATGGCCACCAGTCGGTCCAGGCCCACGTTCATGTCCAGTAGGTGGGTGTCGAACAGGGGGAGTTCGTTGACGTGCTGAGGGCGGACCATTGTCAGGTGCAGTCGGTGGGTGCCGTTGGTGGTGGTGCACCGGCCAGTCGACCTGCCGGCGCTGGTGGTCCACGTCGACGATGACGTCGGTGAGGCGTCGGGGAACGTCGTGTACCGCATCAGCAGTGAGATGACGCCGTCGGCGAACGGCTTGCTCGGTACCGTCACCCCGACCGGGTTGCGGTTCCCGGAGAGGATGGCCGGGTCGGTGCACGCCACCTGATAGCCGGGGCCCGTCGGCAGGCCCATCGGCTCGCTCAGCGTCTCGGTTCTCGCGTCGCCGAACAGGGACGGCAGGCTGAGGACGTCGGTGGAGTAGGCCACGACGCAGCCGGATTGGCCTTGACGGGTACACAGCGGGATGTGGGTGAAGTCGCCGCCGGTGGTCCTGCCCGGCCTGGTCATCACGTTGCCGCCCATCAGGAACGCACCGACGACCTTCTTGCGCAGCGCCGGATCGGGGTCGATCTGTTCGCGGATCAGCTTGCGCAGCATCATCGTTCCCTGCGAATGACTGATGAAGATGACGCCGCGGCCGTGGTTGTCGTTACGCAGGTACTCCTGCCAGGCGCGCAGCACGTCGCTGTAGCCCGGCTTGGCGAAATCCCGATTGCCGAACTCGGCTGCCGTCGATGCGGGGGTCAACCCGGACAAGGTCATCTGCCGGTACACCGGGGCGAACATGCGGCACTGGGAGTTGAATCGCGCGGCCTGGAAGCGGGCGATCGAGCGTACCTCCGGCGCCGCGACGCGGTCGGCGATCAGCGCGGGCTGGTCGGTGACCGTGGGATACACGTAGAAGCAGTCGACCTTGCGGTCGGCGTCGGTGACCTTCGTGGCCGGTGTTGTCTTGCCGGTGCCCAGGTCGGTGGTGTCGTTCGGCAGGTCGCACGGGTCGTTCGCCTTGTCCGGATGACACAGCCAGTTGGTGTAGCCCTGGGGAGCGGCTTGTGCGCCGGGCGCCAGGAACGTTGCCATTGTCATGACCAGGGCCGTCATGGCCGCTACCGTGACCGACCGCCAAACCGTATGCATCAGATCTCCCCTCTGTATGGAAGTGATGTGAGTCACCTCCTGGAACCGTCGGTACTTTAGCAGCGGGCGGAGCGTTGAACCTGAGTTCGGTGTCAGATCGATATGTGGTGGTCCGGTCTGCGGGTGTCCTACCTGTTCGGCGATTGGCGGCGGCGCGGTAATCGGGTAGTCGGCTACGCGTTACGAGTGGAGCGCACGGCCTTACGTTTTTTCTGTTGCCGATCGGATGACAGGAAATGCTGTGAATCTCATCAGTGAGAACACCCGGACGATCTTGCTGCCGACGGCGTTCTCCGCGGTGGCGGCGGTATTTGTCGGTATCGGGCCGGTGGCGGCGATTGTGGGGCCGACCAGGATCGAGCTCCCGCAATCGGGTTCGGGCTACGGGATCGGGTGCACCTATACGGCGACCGCCCAGATGCGGGAAGCGGGTCACGTCTACCTGTTCGAGCGGGAGGCTGGTGGCTCGTGGGGTACGTCAGGGCGGAAGGTGTTCGCCCAAGCGGGTGCGGTGCGGATCGCGTGGACGCCCACGAAGGCCGGGCGGCGGGAGGTGAAGATCAGTGAGCAGAGGCTTGCCGCCGGCGTCGGGTCCGGAACTACCGTGTCGGTGAATCGCGGCGTCGCCCCCGGAGTCGGATGCTCCGGTCTGTGAGGCCTCGCCTCCAGGGATGATTCTTTCCCGATGGTCTTCGAACGTGTCCGATTTGCCGAATCCCCGCCATTGAGTTCTTAGCGGGTCTAACGTTTGAGGAGCGTTGAACCGGAAGAAAGGAAGCGATATGAGCATCATCTCCAAGCGCAACGCGGTAGTGACTCTGCCGGCTGCCTTTATTGCCGCGGCAGCGACGGTGGCCCTGGGTATGGGTCCCGCGTCTGCCGACGCCAAAGACATCAAGGTATCCACGCCGTTGGGTAACTACGGGACAGGCTGCACCTACAAGGTGACCGCGGACATCTCGAAGGCGGGCACTGTGTTCTTCTACGATTGGAAGAAGGGGAGCACGATCGGAACGTTCACCGATCAGGCCAAGGTGGACAAAGCCGGAACGGTCAGCTTCGACTGGAAGCCGAAGGTCGCCGGTGATCGGGTACTGAAGATCACGCACGACGGGGTCAGCACCACCGTCGACGTCAAGGTCGTCAAGGGCACCGACCTGGGGTCCGTCTGCGTCGGGCTCTGACCAGGACGAACCTCGCCACATGAAGGTCCGCCCGAAACTCCAGAATCTGCTGTGAGTTTCGGGCGGACCTTGCTGTTGTGGGTGGAGATATCGGGGGCCGCCGCGGTGAAACAGGGGTTGAATCCGGGGTCCATGTGTCTGGTGGTGTGAACCGCTACAGCGGCCAGGAGTGGACCGGTTCGCCCTCGTGCATGAGGGTGAGGTAGTCGCTGAGCATGCCGTGCAGGGCCTCGATGCGGTTGTCCCCGGCCTTCTCGCGGACGGCAACCGCATTGCGCTGCCATACGGCACCGGTTTGCCTTCGCAGGCAACGGCCTTCGATCACCGACAGATAGCGGGTGCGGGCCTTGGCGCCCACGCCGTACGAGCGCAGGCCGTCGTCGACGATGGGCAGGAGGCGGCGGAGGGTGAGTTCGTCGGGGCGGACCCAGCCGACCGTCGGCCAGTACAACTGGGCGTCGATGCCGTCGCGGGCGGCGGTGTGCAGGTTCTCGTCGGCGGCGTCGAACGACATCTGTGACCACAGCGGGCGGTCGGCGTCGACAAGGCCCCGCACCAGGCCGTAGTAGAAGGCGGCGTTGGCCATCGTGTCAACCACCGTCGGACCGGCGGGCAGGACCCGATTTTCCACGCGCAGATGGGCTTTGCCGTCGACGACGTCGTACACCGGCCGGTTCCATCGGTACACGGTGCCGTTGTGCAGGCGCAGCTCGTCGAGAGTCGGGATGCGGCCGGCATCGAGTTCGGCGAGCGGGTCGATGTCGGTGGATACAGGCAGCAGTGCGGGAAAGTAGCGGGTGTTCTCCTCGAACAGGTCGAAGATCGTGTTGATCCAGCGTTCGCCGAACCACACCCGCGGGCGCACGCCCTGATTCTTGAGTTCGAGCGGACGGGTGTCGGTGGCCTGCTCGAACACCGGGATGCGGCTCTCATGCCAGAGCGCCTTTCCGGCCAGGAATGGGGCGTTGCCCGCCAATGCCACCTGGATACCCGAAATCGCTTGTGCCGCATTCCAGTGCGCGGCGAAGTCCTCCGGCGCCACCCGCAGATGCAGTTGTAGCGAGGTGCACGCCGCCTCGGGGAGGATCGAATCGGACGTGATGTGCAGACGCTCCCGGTCACCCGATTCGCGTAGCGGCACCCCGGAGATGTCGATCTCCATGTCCTCGCCGCGGGCTGAGAAGATCTGCTCGTTGAGCAGGTCGTACCGCGGGTTGGCCGAAATCCAATGGTGGGCAAAGTGTTCGGTGCGCAGCGTGGGCAGCATGCCGATCATCGCCAGATGATTACCGGTGGCCGCAGCCCGTTCCTCGGCCTGGTTCAGGGAGGTCCGCAACGCCTGCTCAAGAGAGATCGTGTCCTGTTTGACGAATGGCCGCGGCGACACATTGATCTCGATGTTGAACTGGCCCAGCTCGGTCTGGAAATCGGGATCGGCGATCGCGTCGAGCACCGTCGCGTTGGCCTTGGCCGGATTCATGTCGGCGTCGACCAGATTCAGCTCCACCTCCATACCGAGCAGCGGCTCCGGAGGTCGGCCCTGATCGGTGAACAGGCCCTCGCGCAGCATGCGGGCGATCGCGTCGGTGCCCCTGGCGACCTGGGTGCGGAAGCGCACCCTGTCGTCGCCGGTGAAGGTGCGTGCGGACACATCGGTACCCATCTGTTGATTCTGCCCGAAATGCCCGGGACGATGCCGCAGAACAGACGATGCCGCCGAAGGGGAGTGATTGCCCGACGGGCAAACTTGTGGCCATGGCGTCGCGAAAAACCATTGACCTTGCCGAGGCCCGTGCGGCGGTCGTCGCCGTCGCCGACTGGGCGCGGGGTGGGGACGCTCCCGAACCTGGGCGGACCGAACTCGCGGCGGCGGTGCGGATGTCGGCGCGGACCCTCGCGCAGATCGCGCCCGGATCGTCGGTGGAGGTGCGGGTGCCGCCGTTCGCGGCGGTGCAATGCATCGAAGGGCCGCGGCACACGCGGGGCACACCGCCGAACGTCGTCGAAACCGATCCGCGGACGTGGCTGCGGATGGTGATCGGGGAGTTGTCGTTCGACGACGCGGTTGCCGGTGGTGATGTGAGTGCGTCCGGGTCGCGGGCGGGGGAGGTCGCGTCGTGGATGCCGGTGTTCCGGGTGCCGTCGTAGGGGCCGTTCGAGGTGGTGGCGTGAGGTGTCGAACGGTCGCCGGACCCTTCGCGACCCTCGCTCCTTCGTCGCTTCGGCCTCAGGGATCAAGGGGTGTGGTCGCGCCGTGTGATGCGGTGGCTTCGAGGGGAGTGGTGTAGTCGTGGGGGCACGGTTGGTGTGGCGGGGGTTACATTGGGAAGAAATCGCAGGTCCGGGGCGTTGCGTGAGGCGGAACCGGGGACGGCGAAACGCCGAGCGGGACGTCGAGAATTGGCGTGTCGGCGCTACCGGCCCGTAAACTTGTGGGCGTCTGACCCGCCGGCCTCTGGGGAGTGCGATGACCGACCTGTCGATCGACAGCAAAAACCTGATGGCCGCTGCGCCTTCCGCGTGTAGTGGGCATATCAGCGACGAACCCGAGAACGAGCCGCGCGAGGAGTGCGGCGTTTTTGGTGTCTGGGCCCCCGGCGAAGACGTCGCCAAGCTCAGCTACTACGGCCTGTACGCCTTGCAGCACCGTGGGCAGGAGGCCGCCGGCATCGCTGTCGGCGACGGCTCACAGGTACTCGTGTTCAAGGATCTGGGCCTGGTCAGCCAGGTGTTCGACGAGCAGACGCTCGGCGCGATGGTCGGGCACGTCGCCGTCGGGCACTGCCGGTACTCCACCACCGGATCGACCACCTGGGAGAACTCCCAGCCCATCTTCCGCACCACCGCGGCAGGGACCGGCGTGGCGCTCGGTCACAACGGTAATCTCGTCAACACCGCCCAGCTCGCCACCATGGCCCGCGAACTCGGTGTCTCCGGCGGACCGGCCACCTCCGACTCCGACATCGTCGGTGCGCTGCTCGCGCACGGGGCCGCCGACAGCACGCTGGAGCAGGCGGCGATGGATCTGCTGCCCAAGCTCAAGGGCGCGTTCTGCCTGACCTTCATGGACGAGCACACCCTGTACGCCGCCCGCGACCCGCACGGCGTGCGGCCCCTGTCGCTCGGCAGGCTCGACCGTGGCTGGGTGGTCGCCTCCGAGACCGCCGCCTTCGACATTGTGGGCGCCTCCTTTGTCCGCGACATCGAACCCGGCGAACTGCTGGCCATCGACGCCGACGGGGTGCGCACCAAGCGGTTCGCCGAGCCGACCCCGCGTGGCTGCGTGTTCGAGTACGTCTACCTGGCCCGCCCCGACAGCGTCATCCACGGCCGGTCCGTGAACTCCGCGCGCGTCGACATCGGGCGCCGGCTGGCCCGGGAGAACCCGGCGACCGGCGACCTGGTGATCCCGGTCCCCGAATCGGGCACTCCCGCCGCGATCGGCTTCGCCCAGGAATCGGGCATCCCGTACGGGCAGGGCCTGATGAAGAACGCCTACGTCGGCCGCACGTTCATCCAGCCGTCGCAGACCATCCGGCAGCTCGGCATCCGGCTCAAACTGAACCCGCTGCGCGAGGTTATCCGCGGTAAACGGCTCGTCGTCGTCGACGACTCCATCGTGCGCGGCAACACCCAGCGCGCCCTGATCCGCATGCTGCGCGAGGCCGGGGCCGCCGAGATCCACGTGCGCATCGCGTCGAGCCCCGTCCGCTGGCCGTGCTTCTACGGCATCGACTTCGCCTCGCCGGCCGAACTCATCGCCAACGGCATGGAGTCGGAGGCCGGCATGGTCGAAGGCGTGCGGCAGGCCATCGGCGCCGACTCGCTGGGCTACATCAGCATCGACGGCATGGTCGCCGCCACCGAACAGCCCCGGGCCAACCTGTGCGCGGCGTGCTTCGACGGCGACTACCCGATCGAGCTGCCCAAAGAGACGTCGATGGGCAAGGCCGTCCTCGAACAGATGCTGGCCAACGCCGCCGGTGATCCGCTGACGCAGTCCAACGACAACGTCAGCGCGATCATGCGGCCTTAACCCCTGCGGAGTTCCTCGGGTACCCTATGAGGCGCTGCCGAGCCCGACCGGGTGCGCCCACCGCGCACACTTCGATCGTGGTTCGGCTCTGACATGCCCGGGTTCCTCCCCGAATCACGGGTGCCGCGAATGCAACAAGGGGTGCGACCCGATGACCGACCACGACGCAGCTGACGGACCGAACAAGGACGGCGGAGCCTCCTACGCCGCGGCGGGTGTCGACATCGACGCCGGCGAACGGGCCGTCGAACTGTTCGCACCGCACGCCAAGCGGGCGTCGCGTCCCGAGGTCCTCGGTGGTCTGGGCGGATTCTCCGGCCTGTTCAAACTCAAGGGCTACCGCGAACCCGTGCTGTCCGCGGCCAGCGACGGCGTGGGCACCAAACTGGCTGTCGCGCAGGCGATGGGCGTGCACGACACCGTCGGCCGCGACCTCGTCGCCATGTGCGTCGACGACCTCGTGGTGTGCGGCGCCGAACCGCTGTTCCTGCAGGACTACATCGCCGTCGGCAAGGTGGTGCCGGAGACCGTCGCCGACATCGTCAAGGGCATCGCCGACGGCTGCGTCGACGCCGGGTGCGCACTGCTCGGCGGCGAGACCGCCGAACACCCCGGCCTGATGCACGAAACGCACTACGACCTGTCGGCGACCGCCGTCGGCGTGGTGGAGGCCGACTCGATCCTCTCACCCGACCTGGTGCGGCCCGGCGACGTCGTGATCGCGATGGGATCGTCCGGACTGCACTCCAACGGCTACTCACTTGCCCGTAAGGTGCTGCTCGAATGGGGGCACATGGACCTCGGCGGGCACGTCGAGGAGTTCGGGCGGACCCTCGGTGAGGAACTCCTCGAACCCACCCGCATCTACGCGCGTGACTGCCTCGCGCTGGCCGCCGAAACCGACGTGCGGACGTTCGCGCACGTCACCGGCGGCGGGCTCGCCGAGAATCTGGCCCGGGTCATCCCGGCCGGCCTGGTCGCGGAACTGGACCGGCACAGCTGGACGCCCGCGCCGGTGTTCACGATGATCGCCCAGCGTGGCCGCGTCGAGCAGGCCGAGATGGAACGCACCTTCAACATGGGTGTCGGGATGGTGGCTGTCGTGGCCCCCGAGGATACCGACCGGGCACAGGCCGTGCTCACCGCGCGGCACGTCGACAACTGGGTGCTCGGGTCCATCAAGACCGATCCCGGGCGTGGCAACGGTGGTGGGCACGTGGAGCTCATCGGGGAGCATCCTCGGTTCTGAGGCGGTCGTGGGGGTTGTGTGCGGTGGTGGTCCGGTCAGGTGCCGAAAGGTCGCCGGACCCCTCGTGACCCTCGCTCCTTCGTCGCTTCGGCCTCGGGGATCAAGGTGGGGCGCTTGGCTGCTCCCGGACACAACAATCACGCAGCACCCAACTTCCGGCGTGGGGACGCCGGGGAGGGTGCTGCGTGGTGTGTTTCTACCCGTGTGGGAGACGCGCCGATTACGCGTCGAGCCTCAGGCTCGACGCCACTCGTCTTCGTCAAGCCACTCGTCCACGGGATCCGGCCTGTTCGCCGAATCCCCCGAGTTCGACAGCTCGCGCTGCAAGCTGTCGAAGTCGGTATGGGGAGTGGAGTACTTCAGCTGACGAGCAACCTTCGTCTGCTTTGCTTTCGCCCGGCCGCGGCCCATATGGGACCCCCTCGCACAATGACGGGGCGGCCAACGGTGTGGCGGCCCCGTTCTGTAGGTAGTGAATCTGTCGTGGGGCCCAGTCTAGCGCGCCCGCCGGGACAATGTTGATTCCGGATCCTAAGTGCCGGCCGAACGTGTCGTGCGCTTGAGAATCCGGGTGGCGTCGCGGTGAACTTTGGGGGCGATTCCGGGGGTGGCGAGCAGTTTGTTCAGCCCGTCGGTGTTGTCGGTGCCACGGAACAGGTCGCGGACGCTGATGCCGTGATCGGGTCTGTCGACAACCGTCACGGTGTCGCCGGCGCCGACGGTGCCGGGGGTGATCACGCGCAGGTAGGCGCCGATGTCCGCGCGGGCGGTGAAGCGCTGGATCCACCGGTCCTCGCCCGACCATTCGGCGAACGTGCGGCACGGGACGCGGGGGATGGTGGTTTCCAGGACCAGACCGTCGTCGCCGACGGCCCAGCGTTCGCCGACGATGGCGTCGGTCACGTTCATACCGGCGATGCGGAGATTCTCACCGAACCAGCCGAACGGCAGGTCACGGCCCAGTTCCTCGGCCCAGCGGCCGGCCTCGGCGTCGTCGAAGCTGTACACGGCCTGATCGAGGCCGCCGTGGTGCTTGGTGTCGCAGACATGGTCGGTGACCAGTCCCGACTCGGTCACCGGGACGCGGGCGTCGGTGGGGCGTTTGTCGATGGCGGTCGCGGCGATCGTGGTGAGAGCGACATCGTGCCCGGCGGCGCACACCGCGAGGACGGTTCCGGTCATCGGGAACCTCCGCGCAGGCGTTCGACCGCCGCACGGCCCGCCTGGACGCCGGTGTCCTCGACGATCGAATCGGGGTCGATGCTCGCCGCCGCACCACCGGCCGACAGTTCGACGTCGGCGGCGACATTGCGTTTGATCAGGGCCAGCGCGATCGGCCCGTACTCGAAGTGGTCGACGACGGTGCCGATGCGGCCGACGGTGCGTCCGCCCGCGGTCACCGGTTCGCCGGGGGCGGGGCGTTCGTCGGCGCTGCCGTCGAGATGCAGCAGCACCAGCCTGCGCGGCGGTTTGCCGAGGTTGTGGACACGGGCGACCGTCTCCTGACCGCGGTAGCAACCCTTGTCCAGGTGCACCGCGCCGAACTGGTCGGGGCCACCGATCCAGCCGGCCTCGTGCGGGATGGTGCGGTCGTCGGTGTCGACGTCGATCTCCGGGCGCAGGGCGGCCACCCGCAGGGCGTCGTAGGCCCAGCTGCCGGCCATCGTGGCGCCGGCGTCGGTGATGCGTTCCCACCAGTAGGGCAGCAGCGATTCGGGGACGAGAAGGTCGACGACGGGGAGTGGGGTGTCGGTGCCGCCGGGGAGGGCGCCCAGCGGGGGCATACGGCGCCAGAAACCGAGCGGCTCGTCGTCGTGATGAGCCTCGGGGAGGTCGTCGGCGGCGTAGATCTCGGCGTCGGGGTTGATGCGCAGCATCTCGGCGACAGGGCCGCTGCGTGCGCCCGGGCCGACGAGGGTGAGGACACGCATGTCGGGGCGGGTGGCCGGCTCGGCCTTGGCCCAGAACACCATCTTCTTCAGGAACGTCACCAGCGGTGCGCCGTGCGGGCCGGGGGTGTCGATCCAGGTGATGTCGTCGATGTCGGTGAGGACGAAATGCTCCTCGACGCGGCCGTTGGCGTCCAGCGACAGATTCTCGGCGCTGCGGCGGTCCGGGAGGTTCGCGATGTGCTGGCTGGAGATGGTGTGCAGCCAGGTCAGGCGCTCGTCGCCGGATACTTCGATGACCGCGCGGTCGGAGCGGTCGACGACGATGACACCGGTGCCGGCGGCGCGCTGCTCGCCGAGCGGGTCGCCGTAATGCCATGCCGTGGCCGGGATGCCCTCCGGGGGCGCGGTGGGCGCGGGAACGGCCCCGATACCGCTGTACCTGCTCAGGATCGGTGAGGGGCTCACCCCTGTGATCCTACGCATGACGCCCGGCCGCCGGGTGCGGCCGGGCATCAGCGGGGTGTCGCTACTTCCAGGTGAAGTTGAGCTCGTTGTCGTCCTGGACCTCGGTGAGCTTGACAGAGCTGATCGTGGCGGTCTTGTTGGTCAGCACGAACAGACTGCAGAACTCGCGGTTGCCGCTGCCGTCATCGGACCCGTCCTTGCAGGGTTCGAACGAACCGAACGCGATCAGTGGACCGGAGTCGGAGCCGTCGGACGTGGTGATGTCGAACTTCGGGTGGGCGTACAGGAGGTCGGGCTTCTGCTCGAAGTCCAGCTTCGCGGTCTCGGGGGTTGGTTTCAGGACTCCGCGGACGTAGTAGAGCCGGCCGATCTGCTTGCGGACGTCCTCCTTGAACTTCTTGATATCGGAGTCCTTCGCCTCCTCCGGTTTGCCGACGGTGAAGGTGTAGGTGGCTTTCACGTTCTTCTTGTCGGCGAACGTGAACGCGGCCGGCTCGCCGAAGCCCAGTGAGGTGCCGGGCGCGGTCAGCTTGACCGGTTTCGGTGCCTCGGTCTTGGTGCTCGTCTCGACCGGGGCCGTGGGTGTGGTTGTCGGGGCGGTCGTCGGAGTGGACTTCGGCGCCGTGATGCCCTCGCTGAATTGCTTGTCGAAGCTGGTGACGGCGCTCTTCAGCTTGCTGTCGAAGGACGAGTCGCACTTGTCCTTGACCTGCTGCCAGACCTGCTTCTGATCGGCGAAGGCCTGGTCGCGGGCCGCGGTGTCCTTGGCCTTGACGGCGTCGTTGAACTTGGTGTTATTGGTGCCGCTCTGCTCGATCAGCGACTTGAGGTCGGAGTCCTTGACCAGCGGCGCGTAGACGGTCGCATTCTTGAGGGTGTCGTCATCGACGAGCAGGTCGTCGTTCTTTCCGGTGTACTCGAACTTCGATTTTCCGGTGAGCACGCTCGTCGCGGTGCTCAGCACCAGCGAGCAGTCGTTCTTCAGGTTGCCTGAGGATCCCGCGTTGTCGGAGGAGTTGTCGTCGCTGCCGCAGGCGGCGGCGCCGATCATGGTGGCGGCAGTTAGGGCGGCGATGGCGATGCGCCGCGTGGTGCGGATCTGTGTCATCTCGGAGGGTCCTGTTCTGTCCCGATTTCGTTGCCGCTGCTAATCAACGACAGTGGTCGACCGTAACGGACAGCGATGCTCACCAGAACGGGTGACGGGGGTCGATCGTGAGGGAGGTCATTCGGCCGAAAGAAATGTGAGCGTGGGATTCTGGGGCGGTGACCGATCGGATTCTGGTGTCCCTCGACGGCGTGGTCCACGACCCCGACGTGCCGTTTCTGTACGCCGACGATCTTGGCGCGGTGCGCGGGGAGGGTGTGTTCGAGACGATGCTGCTGCGGGGCGGCCGGGTGCGGAAGGTGGGTTTGCACCTGGACCGGCTGACCGACGGGGCGCGGCTGCTGGGATTGCCGACGCTTGACCGGGCGGCCGCGGCACGGGTCATCGATATCGCGGCCGCCGAATGGGTGGCGCGCAACGGCGATGCCGAGGCGATGATGCGGCTGGCGTACTCGCGGGGCAGGGAATCGGCTCCCTCGGCGGGACCGACCGGGTATGTGACGGTTGCGCCGGTGCCGGAGCGGATCGTCGCGACGCGGAGCTCAGGGGTTCGGGTGATGACGCTGAATCGCGGCTACACCACGGACTTCGCAGCGGCTGCGCCGTGGCAGTTGCTCGGCGCCAAGACACTGAGCTTCGCCACCAATATGGCCGCGGTGCGGCATGCGAACGGGCAGGGCTTCGACGAAGTCATCTATCTGTCCGCCGACGGCTATGTGCTGGAGGGGGCGCGGGCGTCGGTGATCGCGGTGACCGGTCGCACCCTCGTCACACCGCAGCCCGGGGTGGGGATTCTGCCCGGCACGACGCAGTGGGCGATCTACGCCGAGGCGCGGCGTTCCGGCTGGGAGGCGCGGACGGCGCTGCTGACCGTGGACGATCTGTGCGCCGCCGACTCGGTGTGGCTGATCAGCAGTGTGACGTTGGCCGCGCGTGTCACCGTGATCGACAGTACGGTGATGGCAGCCGGGGACGAGGGCGACTTCCGCGACCTGGTCGATCGGTCGATAACCGAATAACGAACGATTCCAATGTGGCAGCCATCACATTTTATTCAAGATAATTGAGCACTTGGTCGCTGTCTGGAATTGCCGACTCGGCGTAGCGTCGGCCCTATGCTTACTACTGTCCGTAGTAGTGAGTCAGCCCCTGCGCGTCCTCACTGGGCGCGCCGAGTCAAGTAGAGGCCAATGAACGCACTAGACGTGTCTCGATGGCAATTCGGGATCACCACCGTCTATCACTTCGTCCTGGTTCCGCTGACCATCGGCCTGGCGCCGATGATCGCCATCATGCAGACGGTCTGGCACAAGACCGGCAACGAGCAGTGGCTGCGCGCCACCAAGTTCTTCGGGAAACTGTTCCTCATCAACTTCGCCCTCGGTGTGGCCACCGGCATCGTGCAGGAGTTCCAGTTCGGAATGAACTGGAGCGAGTACAGCCGCTTCGTCGCCGACGTGTTCGGCGCACCGCTCGCGCTGGAAGGCCTCGTCGCGTTCTTCCTCGAATCCACGTTCATCGGGCTGTGGATCTTCGGCTGGGAACGGTTGCCCCGCAAGGTGCACCTCGCGTGTATCTGGCTCGCCGCGATCGGAGTCAACGCCTCGGCCTACTTCATCATCGCCGCCAATTCATGGATGCAGCATCCCGTGGGCGTCGTCTGGGATGACGAGCGCGGCCGGCCGGCGATGAACGACTTCTTCGCGGTCGTCACCAACAACACCACCCTCGCGGCGTTCCCGCACGTGATCGCCGGTGCGTGGCTGACCGCCGCGACGTTCGTCGCAGGCATCGGGTGCTGGTGGATGGCCCGTAACTCCTGGCGTGCCCGCAAACTCCGTGCGTCCGAAGAGGTTCCGGTGTCGATCTCGCCGAGCCACGTCGGCGCCACCGCCGACCAGCTCGACGACGACGCCAAAAAGCTGTGGCGCCCGGTCACCCGGTTCGCCCTGTGGATGACAATCGTCGCCGGTGTGGCCGTGATCATCTCCGGCGACTTCCAGGCTCAGATCATGTTCAAGCAGCAGCCGATGAAGATGGCCGCCGCGGAATCACTGTGCGAAACCGAAACGGGTGCGAGCTTCTCAGTGCTCTCCATCGGCCGGCAGAACAACTGCGACAACATCGAACACGTCATCCAGATCCCCAAGATGCTCTCGTTCCTGGCCGACCACACCTTCGACAGTGAGGTCAAGGGCGTCAACGAACTGCAGGAGCAGTACCAGAAGGCGTTCAACACCCCCGGCCAGAACTACGCGCCCAACCTGTTCGTCACCTACTGGGGCTTCCGCGCCATGATCACCTGGGCGGCAGGCTCGGCGCTGCTCGCGCTCGCCGGGCTGTGGCTGACCCGCGGCAAACGGGTCGTCGGATCACGCAAATTCGGCCTGTTCGCGCTGTGGATGATCCCCACCCCGTTCCTGGCCAACGGGTCGGGCTGGATCTTCACCGAGATGGGCCGCCAGCCCTGGGTCGTCGCGCCCAACTGGGAGGACGACCTCGACCCGCTGCGCATCTCGATGATGGTGCAGGACGGCGTGTCCAACCACGTCGCGGGCACCGTGCTGACCTCGCTCATCGTGTTCACCCTGCTGTACGGGGCGCTCGGTGTCGTGTGGTTCATGCTGCAACGCCGCTACGTCATCGAGGGACCGGCCACCTACGACGCGCGGCCACCGGGCCACAGCGACGGCGACGATTCCGATGAACCCACACAACTGTCGTTCGCGTACTAGAGGAGCGGATCGATGAGTCTCGAGAATTTCTGGTTCCTGCTGATCGCGGTCCTGTTCATCGGCTACTTCGTCCTCGAAGGGTTCGACTTCGGTGTCGGGATGCTGATGCCGATCCTCGGCCGCGGACACACCGGCGGCGACACAGAGGTCGCGCCCGATGCCCCCGAAGCCGACCCCGACACCCGGCGCCGCGTGCTGCTCAACACCATCGGACCCGTCTGGGACGGCAACGAGGTGTGGCTGCTTACCGCGGGTGGTGCGCTGTTCGCCGCGTTCGGCGGTTGGTACGCGACGATGTTCACCGCGTTCTACCTGCCGCTGCTGATCATCCTGGTGGGCCTGATCGCACGCGTGTGCGCCATTGAGTGGCGCGGCAAGATCAACGATCCGCGCTGGCGTATGTGGTGCGACGTGGGCATCGGTCTCGGCTCGTGGATCCCCGCGCTGCTGTGGGGTGTGGCGTTCGCCAACGTGGTGCGCGGCCTGCCCATCGACGCCGACGCCCAGTACACCGGCGGCTTCTTCAACCTGCTCAACCCGTACGGGCTGCTCGGCGGCATCACCACCCTGCTGGTGTTCCTCACCCACGGCGCGGTGTTCCTCGGCATGAAGACCTCCGGCGTGCTGCAGCGTGACGCGATGGATCTGGCCAAGAAGCTGGCCATCCCGACGGCCGTCGTCGCGGCGGCGTTCCTGCTGTGGACGCAGTTCGCCTACGGCTCGGGCTGGACGTGGATCGCGGTGATCGCCGCCGCGCTCGCGGCCGTCGTCATGGTGGCCGCCACCTGGGTGGGCCGCGAGGGAATCGCCTTCGCCGCCACCAGCATCGCCATCGTCGGCACCGTCGCCACGCTGTTCGGGTCGCTGTTCCCGGATGTGTTGCCGTCCACCACCGACGACGCGTTCAGCCTCACCATCGCCAACACGTCGTCGAGCCACTACACACTGACGGTGATGACCTGGGCGGCCGTGTTCATCACGCCGGTGGTGATCGGATATCAGGCGTGGAGCTACTGGGTGTTCCGCAAGCGGATCTCCACCGAGCACATCCCGGCGCACACGGGCCTGCCTTCACTCAAGGTGCGAAGTGGAGTTGACTCACTGAAGTGAGCACGTCCGAATCCAGCGGTCCGCCGGTAGATCCCCGGCTGCTGCGGTACTCGCCGGCGAGCCGCATGTACGTCGCGGTCACCGCGCTGCTGGCCTTCGGGACGGTCGTCGCGGTCATCGTCGCCGCGGCGATGACCGCGTCGATCCTGTCCGAACTCATCGTCGACGAGTCCAAGCGGTCGCTGCCGGCGCAGGCCACGCACCTGATCTTGCTGGCCTGCGCGCTGGCCGCCCGGGTGGCGATGACGTTCGGGCACGACCGGTACGCGCACCGGGCGTCGGCGAGGGTCATCGCGCAGTTGCGGGCGCGGGCGCTGGACTCGCTCACCGACCCGGCGCGGACGTCACCACGGGAGCTGCTCGCCCGCCGTGACGACGCGTCGACGGTGCTGCTGCGGGGGCTCGACGCGCTCACGCCGTACCTGTCCGGGTATGTGCCGTCGCTGATCCTCACGATGACCGTCACCCCGACCGTCATCGTCGTCATCGGGCTCACCGACTGGCCGTCGGCGCTGATCATCGTGATCACCATCCCGCTGATCCCGTTGTTCATGATCCTGGTCGGGCTGATGACGAAAGACCGCACCGAACGCAAACTGGCGACGATGTCGCGGCTCACCGCCCAGACGCTCGACCTGATCGCCGGGTTGCCCACGCTGCGCGCGTTGGGGCGGGCGCGGGCGCAGGCGGGACGGGTCGCCGAACTCGGTGCGGCGCACCGTCGTTCGACGATGTCGGCGCTGCGGGTGGCGTTCCTGTCCGGGGCCATCCTCGAGCTGCTCGCGACGTTGTGTGTGGCGCTGGTGGCCGTCGGGATCGGGGTGCGGCTGGTGAACGGGGACATGAGTCTGTACGCGGGGGTGCTGGCGCTGGTGCTCGCGCCGGAGGCGTATCTGCCGCTGCGCCAGGTGGGTTCGAAGTTCCATGATTCGGCTGATGGGCTGGCGGCGGCCAAGGAGGCGTTCGCGTTGATCGAGCCACCTGTTCCGTCGGTTGAGGTGCCCCGTCCGTCGGTGGGGGTGCCCGGTTCGTCGGTTGAGGTGCCCGGTTCGTCGGTTGAGGTGCCCCGTTCGTCGGTTGAGGTGCCCCGTTCGTCGGTTGAGGTGCGAGGAGCGCAAGCGACGAGCCTCGAAACCTCGCGAGCGGACAGTGTCGTCTCACCGGGTTTCGAGGCTCCTCGCCCAGCGGCTCGTCGCACCTCAACCAGCGAGGGGGAAGGGGTTGTCCTGGAAGGGGTCGGGGTGTGTGGGCGTGACGGGTGGGCGCCGAAGGGGTTGTCGGCGACCATCCGGCCGGGGCGGCTGACGATGATCACCGGGCCGAACGGGTCGGGAAAGTCGACGGCGCTCGAGGTGATCATGGGACTGCTCGAACCCGACGAGGGGCGGGTGCTGCGCGGCGGTCTGGACCTCGACGAGTTCCGGCGCCGGATCGCGTGGCTGCCGCAGCAACCGGTCGTCATGCCGGGGACCGTCGCCGACAATCTGACGTTGTTCGCCGACGCCACGCGAACCGATCTCGATGCGGCCGCGGCGGTGACCGGGTTCGACGAGGTGCTCGCCGGGCTGCCGGACGGATACGACACGATGCTCGGCGCCGGCGGTGTAGGGCTGTCGGCGGGGCAGCGGCAACGGCTCGCACTCACCCGGGTGCTGGTGTCGGACGGGACGCTGCTGTTGCTTGACGAACCGACCGCCCACCTCGACCCGGCGTCACACGAGCGGGTGCTGGCCCGGCTACGCGAGCGTGCCGACGGTGGGGATGCCGTCGTCGTCGTGGCCCACGGGGCCGAGGTGCTGCGGCACGCCGACGAAGTCGTCGAGATGGCCACCGCTGTCACGGAGGCAACTCATGCGTAAGAGGTTGGACGCCGACCCGTTGGTGCGGGCGCTGCGGTTTCTGGGACTGAGCCGGCGACCGATGGCGTGGTCGTTGCTGCTGGGCGTCGGCGGGGCGTTGTCGGCGCTCGGGCTGGCGGCGTTGTCGGCATGGCTGATCACCCGGGCCTGGCAGCAGCCGCCGATCCTGTTTCTGTCGGTGGCGATCACCGCTGTTCGCGCACTGGGTATTTCGCGGGGTGTGTTCCGGTACCTGGAACGGCTGGCCACCCACGATCTGGCGTTGCGGGCGATGGCCAGTGCCCGCGAAAGGGTGTATCGGGCTCTGGCGCAGGGCGATCCGGGATTCTCGGTGGGACTCAAGCGTGGTGCGCTGCTGTCCCGTACAGGCGACGACATCGACGAGATCGGTAATGCGCTGATCCGGGGGATCATCCCGATCGGGGTCGGGGCGGTCACCGGGGTCGCGGCCGTCGTCGTGATGGCGCTCGTATCGGTGTGGGCCGCAGTGGTCTTGCTCGTGGCACTGGTGGTCAGCGGTGGGGTGGCGCCGTGGCTGGCGGCGCGCGGATCGGCGCGGACAATCGCCGACTCGGCGGCTGCGACGGCGACATCGGCCGAGGCCACCACCACCGCGCTGTGGCACGCACCCGAGCTGGTCGTCGCCGGTCGTCGTGACTCCGTGCTGGCCGCGGCGACCCGTGCCGACAACGAGGCGATGCGGGCCGCCGACCGTGGATTCGTCTGGCAGGCAGGTGCTGCGGCGGCCACGCCGCTCGCTATCGGGGTGTCGTTGCTCGCGGCCTGCCTGATCGGCATCGACCTCGCATCCGGGGTGTCGGGATCGTTGGCCGGGGTGTCGTCGACATCCGGTGAGCTGACCCCGATGGTGTTCGGTGTGCTGATCCTGCTGCCGCTGTCGGCATTCGAGTCGACCGCACCGCTCACCGAAGCGGGTATCCAGCTCGAACGCAGCCGGCAGAGCGCGGCGCGGGTGATGGCGCTCGTCGACGGGGCCGCCGGATCCGGTGCCGCCGATTCCGACGTCGAGGTGCACGCGGGTCCGGTGACGCTGCGCTGCTCCGGACTCGACTGGGGGTGGCCGGGCGGGGCCTCGCTGGGGGTGGCCGGAGGGCTTTCGCGGGACCTGCTGCCGGGTTCGAGGCTGGTGATCGCCGGACCGAGTGGATCGGGAAAGTCGACGCTACTGATGACCGTGGCGGGGCTGCTCACGCCGAAGTCAGGATCTGTTCTCGCCGAGGATGATTCGTCGGAGGTCGTCGATCTGCGTTCGGCTGTCCGCTATTTCGCGGAGGAAGGGCATATCTTCGCCACCAGTGTCCGGGAGAACCTGCTGGTGGCCAAGGGTGATGCCACGCCCGCCGAGGTCGATGCGGCGGTGGCGGCCGTCGGCCTCAGCGACTGGGTGTCGCGACTGCCCGACGGGCTCGACACCGCCCTCGACGGTGGCGCCGAGTCGGTCAGCGGAGGACAACGGCGACGCCTGCTCCTCGCCCGTGCCCTGCTGAGCCCGGCCCCGGTGGTGCTGCTCGACGAACCCGTCGAACACCTCGACGCCGCCGACGCGGATACATTGCTGCGCCGGATCGTCGAGCCCGGTGGGATGTTCGGGCAGCGGACCGTGGTGGTGGTGACACACCACCTGCCTGAGGGGATCTCCGCGGACGTGACGATCGGATCGGGGTCCGGTCATGCGGTCGTCTCGCCGGACCCCTCGTGACCTTCGCTCCTTCGTCGCTTCGGCCTCAGGGATCAAGGCGGTTGGTGGCGATGCGGCGTCGTTGGGGGAATGGTGGATCGCGGTCACCTTCTTGATCCCTGAGGAGCTTCTCGCGCGAGCTTGCGAGCCCGACGGCGTCTCGAAGGGTCCGGTGCGCCGACTGCCTGGGGTGCGTAAATCTGTTGCGTGGTGCTCAGAGCCGGGCGTAGGTTGGCGATACACGAGGAAGGAGGTGATCCGAATTGATTTCCAATCGGACAAGTGAGGTGGCCATCCGCTGAGGCGGATCCGACCACACCTTGAGGTGTAGGACCCTGGTTCGCCGAGGCGAATCCCAGCTGGTCACCCGGCCTCCGTACCCCGACCGTCCGTCGGCCCGGCTTCCCCGTGAAGCGGTACGGGGGCCGTTTGTATCGTGTGCAGCCTGACCGAAACCCCACCGATGACCGCCGGCATGGCAATAATTGCGATGCCGGCGGCCTCCGGTGGGGTTTGGGTCAGACCATCGTCAGCACCAGGGCTGTTGCGGCCAGCAGTCCATAGCCGCGCAGCTGGGTGGCGAGCAGGTGCGGGGAGAAGGCCGCACCGGTGACCAGCGAGTCGATCAGTATCGGGGCGTCGTAGGGGAGGTCGGGGCGGGTGGCGTGGCGGCAGGCTGCGAGTGTCGCGCCGGCCCACAGGACCACGGTCGCGACGATACCGAGATTCCAGACGAGCAGCACCACAATCGAGTACAGCGTCGCGGTCAGGGCTGGAATCACGACGTGCGGCAGCAGCAGTTCCCGGTCGGTGACGGCCAGCATCCGGGCAACGCCCGAAGCCTGTGCCGCTCCGCGCAACCCGAGTGCCGTCGAGCGTGCGGCGAGCATTCCGAGCAATGCGACGACGACGGTCGCGCCGACATGAACGGTCAGCACCGAGGGAAGCACAGCCGATACCGCCACGGCGACCGCGGCGCGCACGACGGCCTCGGGATGCCTCCGGAGTCTACGCAGGTCGAGCTGAATCAAGGCGCACAACGGATTACGGTGCAGTGCCCGGACAGGCGTGGCGTGGTGGGTGAATTGCCAACGCACCGTTCGTGCCTGGGCGATCCAGTCGGTGTCCATCATGGTCGCCGCCAGCGAGAGTGCGCCCGCATAACCATCGACCGGGGCAATGGTGTTGCGGTGCAAGGAATCCGTGGTGGTTCCGGGGCGAATCGGGTAGCGGATGCGGTCTGTGCGGGCCTGCGTGCGGTATGCCGCGACGACGGCGAGCAGGCCGCCCGCAGCACCGGACGGAACCAGATAGATCAGCACATCCGGCCAGAGCAGACCGAGGACGGCCCCGGCACACGTCACGGCACAGACGATCGCCACGGCGACAGGAACAGTGGCCCGGCGCAGCCGGGGAGCGCGGGGTGCGGGGTCCGACAGCCGCCACCGCAGCGTCGCCCGGTCGACCCGGACCGGCCCCCACACCGTCGCCCACCGATATGCCGCCACCACCGCCACAACCAGGACGGCGGAGAGCACGGCAACCGGATGGCCGGAGGCCCAGGGGGTCAACTCGATGATCCCGGCCACCCGCGCCGGTGTCACGAGGGTGGTGAACCCCGCGATCACCGCCCCGCAGAACACCACCTCGACCCAGGACACGTCGTAGCGACGCATCCAGCCGAACCGGACATCCGGGATACTCACCCCGATCATCGGCCCAGCTCCACCGTGCGATCGGCCACCGCATCGGCGATCAGCGGGCTGTGCGTGGCCAGCAGCACCGCGGTGTCCGACCGTTTCGCCGTCAGGACCCTGTCGATCACCCAGTTCTGGCCGTCGGTGTCGAGGCCGCGTTCGGGTTCATCGAGCACCAGCAGCGAACACGGACGAGAGAACGCCGCGCACAACGCGAATCGCTGCCGTTGACCCGTCGACAGCGCGTGCGGAAAGCGGTCACCGAGGTCGGCGAGCCCAGCGTCGTCGAGCGCCGCGATGACAGCGCCGCCGGCGATGTCCATGCGGTGTGAGCGCCACAGCAACTGCAGGTGTTCGGTGATGGTCAGGTCGAAGAATGAGGCCTGCTCGCCTGTCTCGGCGGAGACCAGGGCACGAAACTCCGGTGACCGGTCGTCGGGAGCCATGCCGAAGACGTCGATGGTGCCGTCATCGAGCCGGTCGTCGTCGATGACGCACCGCAGCAGGGTGCTCTTGCCGGAACCGTTGGGGCCGATGACGACACCGCATTCGCCGGGTCGCACGGTCAGATCGAGGTCGGTGAACAGAGTATGGGAATCAAGGGTGCGATGAGCACCCGAAATGGACAGCATGAGGGGAAAGTCCTTGCGGTCGACAGTGGCAGAGGGCGTCTGCCGGGCCGCACGAATCAGGGGCGGACCGGCTTATGCCGGTACCGCCGGTGCTCGGGGTTCGGCCGAGCACAACAGCAGGACACGCTGTAGTGGAAGAATGTTCGCGGCACGTCGTCGCAGCGGAACCGTCGGAGGTGGTGGGTATTTGGTCGGTGCGCGACGCAACGCAGACAGGACCGCCACCAGCACCCGGCGCAGGGTGGTGTCGGGCCGTGCTCGGCACACCACCACCAGCACGACAGCGGCGATCACCGATGCGACAGACGTCGGGGCGGGCGGACCCAGGATCAGCAGCGCGAGCAGCGGAACCCACATCAGCACGAGATACGCCGCGACCGAACGCGGCGCGCCCTCGTGATTGCGAAACATCGGATCAGCCGACGTGGCGGCGGAGCTTCGCCGACAGCCGGGGGGTGAGGTCACCGTCGGGATCGATGCGTTCCTCGACGTAGGCGAGGTCTCCGTCGGGGACCAGGCCGTAGAGGCGTTTGGCGCCGCCGGTGTGTACACCCGACTCGGCCTTGATCACCACGTCGGTGCCCAGTTCCCACGAGGTCTGGGTGAGAGGCTTACCGTAGAACAGTTCGACCGAACCCTCGGCGTGCGCGAGGAGAAGTTCGATGGTGTCGTCCTCGCCGATGCGCCAGTAACCGGTCTCGCGCAGGTCGGGTCCGACGAAGTTGGCGTCGTCATCGATCACCCAGGAACGGGACTCCCAGTTGAGGAAGTTCTGGCCGTCGTGGCTGACGACAATCTGCTGGGAGAAGTGGTAGTCGTCGCCGGTGAGCGGGTCGTGACCCTCGCCCTCGCCGCGCCACACACCGACCAGTGGTAGCAGACCGAGCAGGCCCGAGTGCAGGTCGGCGCCTTCGCGGAGATTGGCGGTGTCGATGGGCAGCGGCAGATCGTCCCATGTGGGGACGTTCCGTTCACGGCTACCCGAATCGAGAGCCCGTGCCTCGGCATCGGCCACAGCCTCATCGCCCGAACGGCGCAGTTGCTGTTCGGGGAAGTTGCCGCCGTCGTCGGACGGTCCGGTCACGATTCGTCGTTGACCAGGCGGTACAGCACGTAGACGGCGAACCAGGTGATCAGCACAGCGGCGAGCACCAGCAGGATTTCGAAGAAGATGACCACGGGCGTGAGTCTACCGCCGGTCCTGCGAAACAACCGAACTAAGGGTGTGCTCACTTCTCCTGCGTGGTGTTGGAGTAGATCGACCGGCTCCACACCTCGATCAGGGTGTCGATCCGCTCGGCCACGCCCGGGCCCGTCCCCACACCGAGTTGCTCCAGCGACCGTTCGTTGAGTTCGAGTAGGACTGTCGCCAGCGTGACGCTGTCCGGGCCGTCGGGTGCGAGGCCGGCGGCACGGTCGGTGTCGATCATTTCCGCCACCGGGGCGACGAGTGCTGTGCGGGCGGCGTCCCACACTTCGCGCACCTCCGGGTTGTGCTGCCGGGCCGCGAGGATCGCCGCGAACACCTGCTGATGCTGCTCCCATGATGCGAACGTCGCGCGGATCGACCCGGCGATGCGCTCCCGCGGCGACGCCGACCGCACGAACATCAGATTGGTGGCGGCGATCGTTTCGGAATGCATGTCGGCGGCGAGCGCGGCGACGGCGGCGGCCTTGTCGGTGAAGTAGAAGTAGAACCCCGACCGGCTCACCCCGGCGGCCGAGGTGATGTCGGCGATGTTGATCTGCTCGAACGTCCGGCTTTGCAGCAGCTCGTGCAGTGCACGCAACAGGTTCGCCCGGCGCTGATCGCCGCGGGTGGGTGAGCGGCGGTCGAAGACCGCGGGTGCCGGGTCGGTCATGGCGTCGTACCCGTCACAGGGGTGCGGGCACCTGCGGGCGCAGGACCTTGGTCAGAAAAGCGACCTGATGATCGATGATGTGCTGATGCCATCTCTTGCCCGGGTACACGTCGAAATGATCGCACGGGTAGTGCCGGATCAGGGCACCCGCCTTCACTCCCGCCTTGACCGCCGCGTGCACCGGAACGCAGCGATCGTGGTCGGCGATCTGGAACAGGGCCGGGCAGGTGACCTTGCCTGCCGCCCGGTTGGGGCGGTTGGCCAGTGCGTCGAGCGCGATCGACGCGTTCACCTCGTTGCGCCAGGTGGGGCCGGCGATCGAGACGTAGTCGTCATAGGTGCCGGGGAAGTTGATGAGTGCGGTCTCGCCGGGCTGCCCGACGACCGGCGCCATCACGCGCCGACGGCCGGTGCGGGCGGCGAGTTTGTCGCGGGCGGCGAGGGCGAGCAGCGACGCGGTCGACCCGGCCGTCCGGTTGGCGTCGCCGGGTGCCCCTTCGCGATGGGCGGGCGGCTTCTCGTTGGCCAGTGCGGTCACCAGCGGGGTGAGTGAGATGACCGCAGCCACATCAGCTCTGCCGGCCGCGACGTCGAGAACCGTCCCACCCGACATCGATACTCCCCACAGCACGAGACGATCGGGGTCGACGCCCGGCAGTGCGGCGGTGGCGGCGAGAGCGGCACGGTAGTCGGCGATCTGGGCCGGCGGGGAGATGATCTGGCGCGGCTCACCCTCGCTCGCACCGAAACCCCGGTAGTCGAAGGCGACGACGTCGAGTCCGGCGTCGGCGAGCCGGCTGCCGAAGGAGTCCAGGCCGCAGTCCTTGGTGCCGGCGAAACCGTGTGCCATCACCACGGCGGGCCGACCCGCGGGGGTGGTCAGATCGTCGTTCGATGCCGGGAAATACCAAGCATCGCAGGTAGTTCCATCGGAGGTGATGCTGAAAGACTGTGGCATGTGCGTGGCTTCCGTGGTCATCGGGCAAGGGCGGTGGTGCGGCCGGTCAACGGTGAACCCTGTTCGATGGCGCGCACCCGTCCTTCGGGTAACTCGATGACCCGCATTTCCCGTTCGTAGTCGAAGACGTTGAGTTGCTGGGTATGTCGCGGACGATCGAGCATATGGCCGAGGTTCTTGTGCTCGTCGGCGGTGATCACCGCCTCCATCTCATCGACGGCCGGCGGCCGGTACTCGCCCGCCGCGTACGCCGCGATCACCCGCGCCTGACATTCGACGAACGGGAACAGCGTGGGCACTGCCTGCCCGAAACCGGCGAACGCCACGTCGGCGACACCCGGTTTGAAAATCCGCTTGTACAACCGGATCTTGTTGTCGGGTGCGCTGATGAACTCCGGGTCGAAGAACGGGAAAGTGATGTTGTAGCCGGTGGCGTAGATGATCACATCCACCTCATCGACCGAACCGTCGGTGAAATGCACTGCGGCACCATCGAGTCGGTCGATGTTCGGTTTGGCGGTGATGTCGCCGGACCCCAGTCTCAGTGGCAGTTCCACCGACTGGGTGCCGTGCGCGTCGAGGAAACGATGCTCCGGCTTGGGCAGGCCCCACAGTTCGGGATTTCCGGCGAGCGCTTCGGCGGCGTTGTTGACCACCCAGCGGTACAGCTTCGGCGGCACGTACGGCAGTGCTGCGCCGTACTTGTCCACCGGTCTGCCCGCCATGTACTTGGGTACGATCCACGACGCCGACCGCGTCGACAGGAATACCCTGTTACCGGTTGTGCGCGAAGATAACTCGACGGCTATATCGCAGGCGCTGTTGCCGATGCCGACCACGACGATCCGCTTGTCGTGCAGATCCAGCGGGGTGTGTGGATCGATGTAGGAGTGCGAATGGATGATGTCGCCGTCGAAGTCGCCGGGGAAGTCCGGCATCCGCGGATCCCAGTGGTGGCCGTTGGCGACGACCAGGAAATCGAACTCGCGCGCCTGGCCGGATTGCGTGTGCAGGGTCCAGCCACCGTCGTCGTGATGTTCCGCGTGGTCCACCCCGTTGCCGAACTCGATGTTGTCGAGCAGGTCGAAGGCGTCTGCGTAGGAGTCGAGGTACTCCTTGATCTGACTGTGGTGCGGGAAGTCCGGGAAGTGGTCGGGGATCGGGAAATCCTGGAACGTGAGTTTGTACTTCGACGAGTCGATGTGCAGCGACCGGTAGGCGCTGGAGTGGCCGTTCGGATTGCCGAACGCCCAGTTGCCGCCGATCCGGTCGGAGCTCTCGAAACACGTGAAGTCGACGCCGTAGTCGCTGAGCATCTTGCCGGTGGTCAGGCCTGCGATCCCGGCGCCGATGACGGCGATCGACGGGGTGGCGGAATCTCGTGCGGTGCGATCCATCGAAAGCCTTCCGGTAAGGATGTGACCTGTGCAACACTAATGGAAACCTGACAGCTGTCAATTCTAACTGTCACATGTCAACAGAATCCGTCAGTGACGGGAAAGGTGTGTTCGCCGGATGAGTGTTCGCAATGCCATCGTGATCGGGGGCGGGTCCGGGATCGGCCGCGCCATCGCCGCGGGACTGATCGAGGACGGTTACCGGGTGATCGTCGCCGACCGCAACGGTGACAACGCCGCGTCCGTCGCCGCCGAGATCGGCGCGACATCGGCGCAGGTCGAGGTCACCGACGAGGCGGCCGTCGAGAAGCTCTTCGCCGATGCCGCTACCCTGGACGGTGAGTTGCATGCCGTCGTCAACACCGCCGGCATCAGCAGCTGGGGACGGATGGTCGACCACGACGTGCAGCTGTGGCGGGACGTGCTCGACGTCAACCTGGTCGGCGCGTTCATCGTCCTCAAACATGCCGGACGGAACGTCGTCGATGGTGGCTCGCTGGTGTCGCTGGCCTCGCTCAACGCGCGTCAGCCGGGCGACGGACTGTCGGCGTACTGTGCGTCGAAGGCTGGTCTGGCGATGCTCACGCAGGTGGCCGCGCTCGAACTCGCGCCCCGGCGGATCCGGGTCAACGCGATCGCGCCCGGCCTGATCATCACCCCGCTCACCGAGGGATTGCAGGCCATCGACGGCATCGAGGGCGACTACGTGGAGAACACCCCGCTGGGCCGTCCCGGCACGCCCGAGGAGATCGCCGGCGCCGCCCGCTACCTGTGCTCGGACATCGCCGCCTGGATGACCGGGGAGGTCCTCGACATCAACGGCGGCGCTCACCTGATGCGCTACCCGCAGCTCGGCAAGCACCTCGCGGCATTCCTGTGAGTCCCGCACGCGTTGGGGTGAAAGGGTTTTCGGGACGGTCGGCGATCGTGACCGGCGGCGGGTCGGGGATCGGTGCCGCGCTCACCGATGCGCTCGTCGCGGTGGGCGCGAAAGTTCGGTGCGCCGACATCGACCTCGACGCCGCGAAACGTGTTGCCGCGCAGGCGGCCGGGCCCGGTACGGCCGTCGCGGTAGAACTAGACGTCATCGACCCGGCGGCCGTTCGGGCGGTCGTCGACGACGTGGTCGCCGAGACCGGCGCGATGTGCCACCATGCGCGCTGTGCCCATGTCGCTCACGTTTGACTATGCCTTGATTCTCAAGCACGGCCCCGTCGCCCGAGCGTACGGCGCATGGTTGGGGACTGGAAGTGTGTAGACGGTCTCCGCTGGGCAATGCGCGAGATAGGAGCACTTCTGACTAGTACGACTAGTCTTATTGGTGTATGTTTCGGGTATGCGTACGATCACGAGCACTGAGGCGAAGGCCAAGCTGAACGCGGTCTTGGCTGAGATGGAGAGGACGGGCAGCCCGGTGGCCATCACCTCGCACGGTCGTCCGGTGGCGGTGATCTCGCCGGTGACTCCGCGAACGAGGGTGTTCGGGCAGTTTCCCGGGCTGGTGATCCCCGACGATTTCGATGCACCGCTGCCTGACGACGAATTGGCGGCGTGGGACGGTCTCTCGTGACGGCGGTGCTGCTGGACACGAACGCCCTTCTGTGGCTTGTGTCGTCGCCGGAACGGGTGGCCGCGCCCGCCCGGGCGATACTCGACGACCCCGCTAATGAACTGTTCGTCTCAGCCGCTTCGGCGTGGGAGATCGCGATCAAAACCAGGATCGGCCGGCTCGACGGTGCGGGGATCCTGTCGAGTTGGGCGGAGACGCTCAACGCGATGGTGGCGTCGGAACTCGTGATGGATTCGGCGGACGCGACGTTGGCGGGCCAGCTGAATTGGGAGCACCGCGACCCGTTCGACCGGATGATCGTTGCTCAGGCAACCCGGCGCGGACTCGCGATCGCCACCAGCGACCGGGTGATCGGCAAAGGTGCGATGACCCCGGTCATCGTCACCGGATAGTTCCCCCGGGCGCATGCGGCGTCGTCCATGTGCCTGATCGTAGGCGGATCCGGTGGGCGCGTGCCGATGGTCGTCAGCCCACGTGAACGATCGCCGGCGCGGTCATCGTCACCGAAGAATCACCGAGGCGGCCGAGGGAAGGCAGGGCACCGCTGTTCGACCTTATGAACGCCCGGGCGTCACACTTCGGCCGGCTGTCTCGTCCGATGGGTATGAGTGAGATCAGAACGCGAATCGAACCGCTGTCCCCGCAACGCGCCGGTCTGCTGACCCGGCTGATGTACCGGATCGCCAAGCGGCGTTTCGGTGAGGTGCCCGAACCCTTCACCATCGCCGCCCACCATCGAAAGCTGCTCGTCGCCAACGCCGTCCACGAGACGATGCTCGAACGCGGGTCGACGGTGCTGCCCGGTGGGGTCCGCGAACTGGCCGTGTTCTCGGTGGCCCGCACCGTCGGCTGCTCGTGGTGCGTGGACTTCGGTTCGATGCTGATGCGCCTCGACAACCTGGACGTCGACCGGCTCCGGCACATCGACGACTACACAACCTCCGAACTGTTCAGCGACGACGAACGTGCCGCCATCGCCTACGCCGGCGCGATGACCACAGACCCGCACACCATCACCGACGAACAGGTCGACGACCTGCGCCACCGATTCGGCGACGACGGCGTCATCGAGCTGACCTACCAGATCGGGGTGGAGAACATGCGGGCGAGGATGTATTCGGCGCTCGGCATCACCGAGCAGGGCTTCAGCTCCGGCGACGCCTGCCGGGTGCCCTGGGCGACCGATCCCGCTCAGTCCTGACCAGGATCCTGCCGCAGTGGGGAGCCGGTGAACTTGTCCGGGTTGGCGATGTCCCACAGCGCGCACACCTTCCCGTCGCGCACCGTCATCACCGTGATCCGCGGATTCAGCTCCGGGAAACCGTCGACCGGGGGTGCACCCGGCGTGTAGGTGCCCAGTTCGCCGTTGATCCGGGCGAGCTCGGACCCGGCCAGCCAGTTCGGGCCGTACCGGCGGGCCAGGCCGAACAGGAACCGGGCCACCTTGTCCGGGCCGGTGATGACCCGCGGCGCGGTGGGTGCCCGCCGGTTGGCGTCGCCGGTGAAGGTGACATCCGGATGCAGCAGGCCGACCACGGCGGCCAGGTCGCCGGAGGCCAATGCGGCCATCAGTGAGCCGGCGATCGCGTTGTGCTCGTCGGCCGGCACCGGTGGGGGCGCCCCGGCCACCGCCTTTCTGGCTCGCGAGGCCAGTTGGCGTGCGGCCGGTGCGGTGGTGCCCAGCACGTCGGCGATCTCCGGGAACGGCACACCGAAACCGTCGTGCAGGACGAACGCCACCCGCTGATCGGGGTTCAGTTGGTCGAGCACCACCATCACCGCGAACCGGGCGTCCTCACCGGCCACCACCACATTCAACGGATCGCTCTTGCCCGGATCGGCCTGCAATCCGATCACGACGGGTTCGGGAAGCCACTGTCCCACATAGCTTTCCCTGCGATTCTGGGCCGACCGTAGTCGGTCCAGTGCGAGACGACCGACCACCGTCGTCAGCCACGCCCGAAGATTGTCGATGGTGTCGCCGTAGCCGGCCCACCGGATCCATGCCTCCTGCACCAGATCCTCGGCGTCGGCGTAAGTACCGGTGAGCCGGTAGCCGACGGCCAGCAGATGTGGTCGCAATGCTTCGAACTCGTCGTTAGCGGCGCTTGTCGGTGGCGTATCGATGGGCACACCTCGAGCTTAACCGTGCCTGGAAAGTGAAGATGCACCATAGATCTCCCGCCGTTCGAGGCCGTACTGATCGACGACTCGCTCCCCGCGGGGGATTCTTCAACTTCCGGATGTCCTTTGATCTCAAGGGCGTCGACGATGGTCATCTTCTCTTTGCAGGAATTGAGCTGTTTCTCCGAGAGGATATCCCACGAGTCGTCGTCGTATGTCGACACACTATATTCGACCATTGCCAGG
>WBZQ01000410.1_pt1 | contig 34526 bp, 27 predicted proteins | sample 5204251 | NCBI WGS metagenome assembly WBZQ01 (sample SAMN12412402, study PRJNA552823) | activated sludge metagenome | isolation source: activated sludge from nitrification reactor of wastewater treatment plant... | place: USA: Virginia | collected 2017-09 | reverse complement strand
AGGTTACCACCTGCCGGGCCGCTTTGCTTTGGGGCCGCCGCTTCCCCGCTATACAACGCAATGGCCAGATAACCCCGGCCAGCCTTGAGGCTGAGCCGCCCGGCCCTGGCTTGCCGCAGCGCAGCGGAGGGTACTGCAAAACGCAAGGTCACCGCGATGAGCCGAAAAAAGCATGTGCAAAAATCAATAATTAGAACAAAAATACTTTTTTTGTTTTTTAAATACAATAAACGATATAAATTTGCCACTAATTCACCAGTCACTGTTAAACACCCACCAGGCGCAAGAGCGGTGGTTTTCATTTTAAGGACTATATTTGCCGTAAATCATTCGATCATGACCACTGCATCAGCACAGGCTGTTCTTACCGCTGCGAAACCGAGGGGAAAAACGGAGCGGAAGCCGGTTTCCTGGGAAACGTTTCAAAAGAAATATCTCCAGCGGGAAGATCGCTTTAAATACGAATGGGTGAACGGCACGGTAGAAAAAACCCCCCGTTCCATGCATCAATCACAACAACTCATTCTAATCAAATTGCAGGAATGGCTCGACAAACTCCGGACTCCCGGTCGTTCAATAGGTAAATTGCTCTCGGAAGTCGACAGTTTTTTCGGTCCGGTCCACCGCCGGCCCGACATCGCTTATTTTTCAGAAGAACAGATTGCCGCCATACCAAAGGGGAACCAGGAGCCGCAGTTCGTCATCGAGATCATTTCCACTACCGACCAGATGAACCTCGTCCACCGCAAAATGCGGGACTACCGGAATGCCGGAGTTCCGGTCATCTGGCATATTTTCCCCGACCTGCAGGAAGTACACGTCTACCGGGGCGAAGACATGACCATCTGCCGGGGCGACAAGCTGTGTTCGGCCGACCCGGTGCTGCCCGAATTCGCCCTTCCCGCCGCCGAAATTTTCAACTTCGAACAGCAGTAAAAGATGTTTCACCCGGTTTTTAAACACGCCCCGTGGTATGCTGCCGCGGGGCGTGTTTGTTTTTACTTTTGCACCGCATCCCCACATCAACAAATCAACAAATAACCACATCAACAAATAACCGGATCATCAACTAATCAAACCACCACAACATGAAGCAACTGATCGAGTGTGTCCCCAACTTTTCCGAGGGGCGCGATATGGCCGTCATCAAACAGATCACCGACGCCATCGAAAGCGTGGAGGGCGTAAAACTGCTCGACGTGGACCCCGGCAAAGCCACCAACCGCACCGTCGTCACCTTCGTGGGCGAACCGGCCCAGGTGGTGGAAGCCGCCTTCCGGGCCATTGGCAAGGCTTGCGAGGTGATCGATATGAGCAAACACAGCGGCGAACACCCGCGCATGGGCGCCACCGACGTGTGCCCGCTCATCCCCATCGCCCACATCTCCATGGAAGAAACGGCCGAGTGGGCCCGCCGGCTCGGCGAACGCGTCGGCCGGGAACTGGACCTGCCCGTCTACCTCTACGAAGCCGCGGCAGCACGCCCCGAGCGAAAAAACCTGGCCACCATCCGCGCCGGCGAATACGAAGGCCTGCCCGAAAAAGTCGCGAACCCCGACTGGAAACCCGACTTCGGCCCGGCCCGGTTCAACGCCAAATGCGGCGCCACGGTCATCGGCGCCCGCGATTTCCTGATCGCCTACAACGTCAACCTGAACACCACCTCGGTACGCCGCGCCAATTCCGTGGCCTTCGACGTGCGCGAAAAAGGCCGCACCGTGAACGACCCCGCCACCGGAAAACCCCTGAAGGATGCCAACGGCGAACCCCTGCGCCAGCCCGGCATCCTCAAGGGGGTGAAAGCCATCGGCTGGTACATCGAGGAGTACGGCGTGGCCCAGATCTCCATGAACATCACCGAAATACGCGCCACGCCGCTGCATCTGGCCTTCGAGGAATGCTGCAAAAGCGCCGACCGCCGGGGGATGCGGGTCACCGGCTCCGAACTGGTGGGCCTGGTGCCCCTGCAGGTGATGCTGGAAGCGGGCCGCTATTTCCTGAAAAAACAGCAGCGCAGTGCCGGCGTCAGCGAAGCCGAACTCATCAAGATCGCCGTCAAATCGATGGGACTCGACGAACTGGCGCCCTTCGACCCGCAGCGCCGGATCATCGAGTACAACCTCGAAGCCGGCAGTCCGTCTCTCGCCAAACAACTGATCCGGAAAAACCTGCGCGAATTCGCCGACGAAACCGCCTCGGAAAGCCCGGCGCCCGGCGGCGGCTCCATCAGCGCCTACGTCGGCGCGCTCGGCGCGGCGCTGGCCACCATGGTCGCCAACCTGAGCAGCCACAAACGCGGCTGGGACGCCCGCTGGGAGGAGTTTTCCGCCGCCGCCGAACAAGGCCAACGCCGGAAAGACGCCCTGCTCCGCGCCGTCGACGAAGATACCGACGCCTTCAACGGCATCATGGCCGCCTTCGGCCTGCCCAACGGCACGCCCGAGGAAAAAACCGCCCGCAAGGCCGCCATCCAGGAAGCCACCCGCCGGGCCATCGAGGTGCCGTTCCGGGTAATGCAGGAAGCCCTGGCCTCGTTTGCAGTCATCCGGCAAATGGCGGAAACCGGCAACCCCAACTCGGTGAGCGACGCCGGGGTGGGCGCCCTGTGCGCGCGCGCCGCCGTGCACGGCGCTTTCCTCAACGTCCGCATCAACGCCACCGGCCTCGACGATAAGGAGTACGCGACCCGGGTCGTAGCCGACGGCGAACGGATGATCCGCGAAGCCGACGCCGCCGAGCGGGATATCCTGGCGATTGTGAATGAAAAGATCGGTTGATAAGGGTTGATAAGGTTGATAAGGTTGATAGGGGTTGATATTTGCACTTCCATCAACCTTATCAACCTTATCAACCTTATCAACCTTATCAACCTTATCAACCTTATCAACCTCATCAACCTCATCAACCTCATCAACCCTCATCAACTCAACCATTATGAGCGCCCTCAACCGTACCTTTCTCTGGATACTCGGCGCGGCGGTTTTTGCCGCCGTGGTCTGGTACTTCTCCAACATTATTGCTTACATCCTGATCGCCTGGGTGTTGTCCATGCTGGGGCGGCCCTTGATGGTGTTTTTTCAAAAACGGGTTCGGGTCGGGCGCTTTCACATGGGGCCGGTCAGCGCTGCGCTGATGACTATCCTGACCTTTTACACCGCGCTGGCCGGCATCCTGCTGCTGTTCGTACCGACCATTCTGGCCCAGGCCCGCAACCTGGCCAGCGCGGATTACGACGCGATCGGACAAAGGCTGCGCGACCCGTTTTATTACCTCGACGGGCAGTTGCACCAGATCGGGCTGCTGTCGTCCGGCGAATCGCTGGCCACCCGCCTCCAGTACCTGCTCAGCACCTGGTTCAAGCCGGCCCTGGTCGGCGACTTCCTCGGGTCTTTTATCTCTACCGCCGGCAACGTGGTGGTGACTTTCGCTTCGGTCACCTTTATCCTGTTTTTCTTTTTGAAGGAGAACAACCTGTTCCTCGACATGATCCGCACCTTCGTGCCCGACGACGAGGAGCCGAAAGTACGCCATGCCATCCAGGAATCGAGCACCATGCTGACCCGTTACTTCGGTGGCCTGGCCGCCCAACTGGCCGTGTTTTCCCTGGTTTTGTCCATCCTGCTCTGGCTGCTGGGCGTACCCAACGCGCTGCTGATCGGACTGTTCGGCGGACTGTTCAACATCGTGCCGTATATCGGCCCCATCATCGGCATGGTGTTCGGGGCATTCATCACCATCACCTCGCAGTTGAACGCCGACCTGGCGCTTTTGCCCGCCCTGCTGCTGAAACTGGTCGCGGCTTTTATGGGCACCCAGTTTCTCGACAATAACTTCGTAGGCCCGATGATCTTCTCCAAAAGCGTGCAGGCCCATCCGCTCGAGATATTCATCGTCACCCTCATGGCCGCCCAACTCGGCGGCGTAGTCGGCATGGTGATCGGCATCCCCGCCTACACCGTGCTGCGGGTGATCGCCCGCACTTTTTTCAGCGAGTTCAAAGTGGTGCAGCGGCTGACGGAGCATTTGAACGAGGAAGATGGAGAAGAAGAGGATGAGTAGGCAGGGGGCAGGGGGCAGTAATTTAAAAATTGCCGGTCGAGGGGCCGCAGGTTTTTGACGTATCAGTTTTAATCATAACTTTGGGCAGCGCGACATCACCCATCATTCATTGAAAACGCTTCATCCCCATGCGCGAATCTTTCCTGCACTTCCTGTGGCGCTGGCGCCGCTTCGAGGCGCATAACCTGACCACCACCCAGGGTCAGCCGCTCGACATTCTGCATCCCGGCGAATGGAATACCCACGCCGGCCCCGACTTTTTCAACGCCCGCCTGCGCATCGGCCCCACCGTGTGGGCCGGCAATGTGGAGATCCACCGGCTTGCCTCGGAATGGGTCGCCCACCGGCACTCCGACGACGGCGCCTACGACAATGTGGTGCTGCACGTAGTACTGGAAGAAGATCAGCCCGTGGTGCGCCCCTCCGGCGAACGCATTCCCTGCCTCGAACTGAAGGGACGCATTCCGCCCAGAATACTGGAAACCTATCAGCGGCTGGAACACGAGCGGGCCTGGATACCCTGCCAGACTTTTTTCAAAAACATCCCCGGCATCATCCGCCTCAACTGGCTGGACCGGCTGCTTGTGGAGCGGCTGGAGCAAAAAACCGCCGCCATCGCCGAAGCGCTGCGCACTACAGAAAACCACTGGGAGGAGGCCTTCTACCGCCTGCTGGCCCGCAATTTCGGTCTGAAAGTGAACGCCGAACCATTCGAGGCCCTGGCCCGCTCCCTGCCGCTGCCCATCCTGGCCCGGCACAAGAACGACCTGCTGCAGATCGAGGCGCTGCTGTTCGGCCAGGCCGGCCTGCTGGAAGAGCCTTTCCGCGACGAACACCCGGCGGCGCTGGCCCGGGAGTACCGCTTTCTGCGCCACAAATACGGCCTGGTGCCGCTTTCGGGCAGCCAGTGGAAATTCCTGCGCCTGCGCCCGGCCAATTTCCCCACCGTGCGCCTGGCCCAGTTCGCCGCCCTGGTCCATCAGTCGGCCCACCTGTTTTCCCAGATTCTGGAGGCCGGCACCCTGCGCGAGATGGAACACCTGTTCGACGTGCAGCCCGGCGGGTACTGGTCCGCACATTTTCAGTTCGACAAACCCTCGGTGCAGCGCGCCAAAAACCCGGGACGCGATTTCGTGCACCTGCTGGTCATCAATACCATCGCGCCTTTTCTTTTTTATTACGGCAAAATAAAAAACCTCGAAGCGCTGCAAAAGCGCGCCCTGTCGCTGCTGGAAGAACTGCCGCCAGAGTCCAATACCATACTCGACGGCTGGGCCGACCTCGGCGTGCCCGCCCGCAACGCGTTCCAGACCCAGGCGCTGATCCACCTGAAAACGCGCTATTGCGACGCCCGGCGCTGCCTGGAATGCGCCGTAGGGAACGCCATTTTGAAATAAACGGCCGGCATTGTTCAAGATCAGTGGCCGACTTGATGCAAATCATCGGGAGGCGCGGACCATGCGCCCACTTTTGCAGTGAATTCAATTTCACCGCACCATGAAAAAAATATTAGTTCCCGTTGACTTTTCCGCTAACTCGAAGAATGCGCTTCGTATAGCCGCCGAAATAGCCGTTCAATACAACGCAGCCCTGGAATTGCTCCACGCCAATACCGCCGCCGTTTTTGCCATGCCGCTCTCGGACTACGCGGCGGCTGCCGTGTACGCCGAAGACGAAAACTACGACGAGTCGGCCAGCCTGCTGCTCGGCAAACTGAAACACGAACTGATCGAAAATCCGGCGTTTGCCAAACTGAAGGTGAGCATGCGCGTGGAAGAAGGATACCTCCACTCCTGCATCCGCAACGTGGCCGAAGAGGACAAAGTGGACCTGGTGGTAATGGGAACCAAAGGCGCCGCCGGCGTCAATGAGTTTCTGGTGGGTTCCAACACCGAAAAAGTGATTCGTACCGCCCCCTGCCCGGTGCTGGCCGTACCGGAAGGCACCGCCACGTTCAACCTGAAAACGGTGTTGCTGCCTTCTACGCTGAAAAACGACCAGAAAGGCGTTTTCCGCTACATCGCCGCCTGGCAGAAAGTATTCGGGTTCAACGTCAAAGTACTGTACCTCAACAACCCGGCCGGGTTCCCGACCGACGGCTCGGCCGAAGCGGCCAAAAATCGCCTGGCCGAAGAAGTGGGCCTGACCAATCTGGAGGTCATCGTGTCGATGGGCTCGTACTTCGAGGATTCTACCATCCTTTCCGTAGCCGATCAGTACGACGTGGATATGGTCGCCATGGGCACTCACCAGCGCCACGGACTGTCGCACGTTTTCTTCGGCAGTATCACCGAGGATACCGTGAACCACTCCCACATCCCGGTGCTGGCTATTCCCATCAGTCTCGTCAATTAAGCAAAACCGGTTGATAAGGGTTGATAAGGTTGATAAGGGTTGATGACGTAGAGTAAGTCGCATTATCAACCCTTATCAACCCTCATCAACCCCTATCAACCCCTATCAACCCTCATCAACCTTATCAACCCTCATCAACCCTCATAATCCGCCACACACTAACCTGTTTTACATTCCCGTGTAAATCCTGGTCTCCGGCCTTCGGAACCGGGATTTTTTTGTTTGGCTCTCCCTCCCGGCAGATCGCGTTACGGCAGATTTTCCAGCGCCGCCAGGATAACCCCGCAGGCCAGGCGGATCTCCTCCTCTGAAATGACCAGGGGCGGGGCGATGCGCAGGCTGCGGTCGTTGAACAGGAACCAGTCGGTGATAACGCCGTGCCCGATGCAGTGCCGGATCGCCGCCTGCACGTTGCCGGCATCGCCCAGGTCCACTGCCAGCCAAAGGCCCGCGCTGCGCACTTCGCGGATGGCCGGGTGGACCAGCAGGCGCCGGAACAGGGCCTCTCTCTGCGGTACCTGCGCCAGCCAGTCTTCTTCCAGCAATACTTCCAGCGTGGCCAGGCCGGCCGCCGTACACACGGGGTGGCCGCCGAAAGTGGTGATGTGGCCCAGCACCGGATCGTGGCTCAGCGCCTGCATCACTTCCCGCCGGGCAATGAACGCACCCAGGGGCATGCCGCCGCCGAAGCCCTTGGCCAGCAACAGGATGTCGGGCACGATGCCGTATTTTTCAAAGGCAAACAGGTGGCCGGTGCGGCCCATGCCGGCCTGGATCTCGTCGAGGATCAGCAGCGTTCCCGTGTCATCGCAGCGCTGCCGCAGGGCCCGGAGCCATTCCGGCCGGGGTGGCACCAGACCTGCCTCGCCCTGCACCGTCTCCACGACGACGGCCGCAGTATGGCGGCCGATCTTTTCCAGGTCGCCGTCGGCGTTGAAGTCGATGTGCCGGATGCCGGGCAACAGCGGCTGATAGGCCAGAGTAAAGTCGGGCGGCGCCATCAGGCTGGCCGCGCCCTGGGTGCTGCCGTGGTAGGCATTCCGGCAGGCGACGAATTCCGGCCGGCCGGTGTAGCGTTTGGCGAGTTTCATGGCGCCTTCGGTGGCTTCCGTACCGGAGCCGACAAAATAGACCGCATCGAGGCCGGGCAGTTGTTCAGCCAGCCGGCGGGCGTACTGTACCTGGGGCGACAGCACGAATTCGCCGTAGACCAGCGTATGCCAGTAGGCGTCGAGTTGGGCCTGCACGGCGGCCTGTACCCGGGGGTGCCGGTGGCCCAAAACGCTGGGGCCGATGCCGGCGATCAGGTCGAGGTATTTTTTTCCGTCGCGGTCGTAGAGCCAGCAGCCTTCGGCCCGCTCGATCTCCAGGGCGAGCGGGGCGGGCGAGGTCTGGGCGACGTAGCGCAGGAAGAGTTGGCGTTGCGAAAGCATGGCAGAACCGGTGTGTTTTTCACCGCAAAGATGTCAACCGGACCGTTCCGCTGCGGCCATTTTGCGGATTTTGCAGGCGCAGCAGGTAAATTCCCGAGGGCAGGTCCGGCAAAGCAAGGGTGGCCGTGCCGCGCAGGGCAACTTCCCGGCGCTCCAGTTGGCGTCCGTCCGGGCCGAACAGGGTAACCAGCCAGGTGCCGTCGCCGGCCGGGGCGGTCGAGCGAAGCGTGAGCGGGCTCTGCACCGGATTGGGGTACACTTCGAGGGCCAGGCCGTTGTCCGCCGGTTCGCCGGGGGCTTCGTACACCGGCGTGAGAATACCCGGGGTTACCGGAGCCACGTCGCAGGTCAGGCTGGCCGGCAGGGCGGGGGTATTGTTCGGGCACAGGGGCAGGGCCGCGGGGCGTTTGACCAGGCCGTGTTTTTGTACATCGTCGCCGCAGATCACGGTTTTTACAATAAAAGCCGGCAGTTGTACCAGCAAAGTATCGAACCAGGGGGCTTCGCCGATATCGTGGCCGTAGCCTTCACCGGTAAGCAGGTAGTAATTGCCGTTCAATTCTTTGACCCGCTGCGCCACCTCGCAGCCGCCGTACACCATGGCGCCATAAGTCTGGCAACAGGGTATGGCCTTGGATTCGCCGTAATGCACCACCCCGTCGCTAGTACCGTGGACGATGCCGACGGCGATTTTTTCGTCCTGGATCTCTTCCGGATCGATCCAGTCGGTTTGGAGCGAGGCGCCGGCCATGGCGATGCAGGCCCGTATTCCGTCCACTTCGCCCAGGGGCTCGCCCAGGTATTTGCCGCTGACACCGGCCGAGGACACCAGTTGCTGGATCTCGTCCTGGTCGGTAAAAACCACGTTGAGGGCGGTGAAGGCGCCGGCACTGTGGCCGGCCACCACCACCTTGTCCGCATCGATGTGGTAATCGGCGGCGCGTTCCTGCAACCAGCGGATTCCGTCCTTCACGTCCACGGCCGCCACGTAGGCGCTGGCCAGGAAGGAGTTGTTCCAGCTGACGTTGCAGGGGTTGTCGAAGAGGCGGGCCACCTCGCAGTCGCCACGGTGGCACAGCCGGTAGCCGACCGTGGCGGCGACAAAGCCTTTTTCGGCGAAGTAACGGGCCAGGGCGTCAAAATCGAGGTAACTGCCCCAGATGAAATAACCGCCGTGTATCAGCACGACGAGCAGGCGTTTTTCTCCGGGCGGCAGGTCGGTCGGAGAATAGACCCGCAGGCGGATGTTTTCCGGGACTTCAAAATCCCATTCGTCAATTTGCGGCGCCGTTTTATAGGCCACGTCGTCGTACTCCACGGGATGGGCCGGTTCGGTAAAAACGACTGTGTCGCCAAGGCAATAACCCTGGGCGGAAAGGCGGATGGTAAAAAGGAGCAGCAAAAAAAAGAGGGAAAAGTGCCGGAAAACGGCGCGGGAGGAGTGTACGCGGAAAGCCATAGAGAACCCGGTTTGATGGCAAATGTAGGAAGATCCGGGGCAAAAGCGGCCGGCACCGGCAGCGGTTGCCCGGCCGTCGTCGGTTCAGGAGACCGGTTGATTTGCAAAAAATCCGCTTTAGCCGACTTTTTGGGTTGCTTTATACCGTTTTCGGTCGAAAGCAGGGTCTTCGTTTTGCAACAAATTACCGAAATTTGCGTCCCCTTGTTCCGTTGTTTGTTGTGGCGGGTAAAAACAGTACATGCTCGCGGCCGGATGCTTACAGAATAGCCCAGTGCGGCCGACGGCCAACCTTCAACGAACAACTTTTCAACGTTCAACGATTCCAATGCTCGACCTCTCGTTTCAATATCCCGCCTGGTTCCTGATCTTTTGTGTGTTGCTGGGACTGGGATACGCTTTGCTGTTGTATTACCGCGACAATACTTTTCGCGAGCAGGCGCCGCAACTCAACCGCTGGCTGGGAGTACTGCGTTGGCTAACCGTGACCATCCTCAGCGCCCTGCTGCTTTCGCCGCTCCTGAAAAGCCTGCTCACCGAAACCAAAAAACCGGTGGTGGTTCTGGCCCAGGACCAGTCGGAGAGCGCCGCCGCCGACCTGCCGGGCGAAGCGCTGGAGCAATACAGGCAAAACTGGCAAAGCCTGCGCGACGCCCTGGCCGAAGACTACGAAGTGCACGAACTGGCTTTCGGCGACGAGGTGCGGGAAGGGGTCAATTTCGAATTCAAGGACAAGGTTACGAACCTGTCGCAGGTGCTGCGCGGCGTGTACGACCTCTACGGCGGCCAGAACCTCGGCGCGGTGGTGCTGGCTTCCGACGGCATTTACAACGAAGGCAGCAACCCCGCTTATTCCGACGCCCAACTGGCCGCGCCGGTCTACACGGTAGCCCTGGGCGATACCACGCCGAAGAAAGACCTGCTCGTCAAAAGGGTGTTCCACAACAAGATCGCCTACCTCGGCGACAAATTCACCCTGCAGGTGGACGTGGCGGCTACCAACTGCGCCGGCCAGCAAACGGTGCTCAACATCGGCAAAGTGGACGGCGACCAGGTGCGCAACCTCCAGAGCATCCCGATCAATGTGGCCGGCAACGACTTTTTCACGACCAAAGAGATCACCGTGGAAGCCGACCAGCCGGGCGTGGCCCAGTACCTCGTCAACGTAGCGACCCTGCCCGGCGAAGCCTCCACCGTCAACAACCGCAAGGAAATTTACATCGACGTGCTGGATGCCCGCCAGAAGATCCTGCTGCTGGCCAACGGCCCCCACCCCGACATCTCCGCCATCCGGCAGACGCTCGAGGTCAATAAAAACTACCAGGTGGCCGTGGCCTACGCCGGCGACCCCGGCCTCGACGTGGCGAAATACGACTTCGTAGTGCTCCACAACCTGCCCGCTTCCAACAACGACGCTACGGGCATCCTGAACACGCTGAACGACAAGCGCATCCCCCGCCTGTTCATCGCCGGTATGCAGACCGGCTACACGGCGCTTGGCCAGGCTCAGGGACTGGTATCCGTGCAGAGCGACGGGCGCCAGAGCGACGACGTGCAGGGCAAGGTCTCGGCTCAGTTCGCCGCTTTTTCGCTGGACCAGCAGGTGCTCCAGGAATTGCCGAAATTCAACCCGGTCACCTCGGCTTTCGGCACCTTCAACGCCACCCCCCAGGCCCAGGTGCTGCTGTGGAAACGCATCGGCCGGGTGGATACCGAGCAGCCGCTGCTGGCTTTCGGCGAATCGAACGGCATCAAAACCGGCGTTTTTTTGGGCGAAGGACTGTGGCGCTGGCGCCTGTTCGACTATCTGCAGCACCAGAACCACGAGATCTTCGACGAACTGGTCGGCAAAACCGTGCAGTACCTCTCGCTCAAGGAGGACAAGCGCAAGTTCCGGATCAACCTGGATAAAACGATCTTCAACGAGAACGAGGCGGTTTCCTTCGGCGCCGAACTCTACAACGACAACTACGAACTGACCAACGACCCGGATGTGGCCATGAGCATCCGCAACCGCGAGGGCAAGGAGTTCACCTACACGTTCAACAAACTGGGCAAAGCCTACTCGCTCAATGCGGGCATCCTGCCGGTGGGCAATTATACGTTCAAAGCCACGACCACTTTCAATGGCCAGAACCTGAGTTACGAGGGCCGATTCAGCGTACAGCCCATCCAGCTGGAACTGTTCGAAACCACGGCCAACCATGCCGTGCTCCGCCAGCTCAGCGCGCGGTACGGCGGCGAAACGGTGTTCCCCGCCCAGATGGGCAGCATCGCCGAAAAGATAAGAGCCAACCAGGCGGTAAAACCGGTGATTTACCAGACGACCAGGACCAATCCGCTCATCAACCTGAAATGGATATTCCTGCTGCTGGCCAGCCTGCTGGCGGGAGAGTGGTTTTTGAGGCGGTATTTCGGGGCGTATTGATCCGCCCGGAGCCGCTACAGATTGCGATCGTTATAAATTGCGTAGATTATGCTAAAACTTGTCAAATCTGCGGTAAAAACCGATAACAAAGACAACTGTACGCTGTTTCTCTGAAAGCCTTGAAAACCCATACCTTTACACGCAAACAAATTTTACTCTTCCGCCGCTCTATCTATGGACCAATTAAAAGTTCAATTTTACGAAAAATCCCAGGCCCTCGCCAAAGAGGTCAAAGAACTGCTGAAAGAACACGGAGATAAAAAAGTGGACGAGGTGCTGCTCGAACAGGTGTATGGCGGCATGCGCGATATCACCTGTATGCTTTGGGAGCCCTCGCTGCTCGACGCCGAAGAAGGCATCCGCTTCCGCGGGTACTCCATCCCCGAACTGCGCGAAAAACTGCCCCGCGCCCCCAACGGCAAAGAACCCCTGCCCGAAGGCCTGTTCTGGCTCATGCTGGTGGGTGAGATCCCCACCAAGGACCAGGTGAAATGGCTCACCGAAAACTGGGTGCGCCGCGCCAATGTGCCCGAACACGTATTCAGGGCCATCGACGCGCTGCCCGCCGAAACCCACCCGATGACCCAGTTCTCGGCCGGCATTCTGGCTATGCAGAACACCAGTGTGTTTGCCCAGCGCTACACTACGGGCATGAACAAGTCGGAATACTGGGACGCCACCTACGAGGACACGATGAACCTGATCGCCCGCCTGCCGCGGGTGGCCGCCTATATCTTCCGCCGGGTGTACCACCAGGGCGAACAGCTCCTGCCGGACATCTCGCTGGACTGGGGCGGCAATTTCGCCCACATGCTCGGCTACGACGACGAGGGCTTTAAGGAGTACCTGCGCCTGTTCCTCACCATCCATGCCGACCACGAAGGCGGCAACGGATCGGCGCATACCATGCACCTCGTAGGCTCCATGCTCAGCGACCCCTACCTGGCCTTCAGCGCCTCCATGAACGCCCTGGCCGGCCCCCTGCACGGCCTGGCCAACCAGGAAGTGATCCGCTGGATCCAGAAAATGGTGGAAACCCTGGGCACCTCGAAGCCCAGCCGCGAACAGATCGCCGAATACGTGAAAAGCACCCTGGCCGGCGGCCGTGTCGTGCCCGGCTACGGCCACGCCGTGCTGCGCAAGCCCGACCCGCGCTTCATGGCCCAGCGCCAGTTTTGCGAGGACAACGTCCAGGACAGCGATCTGGTCAAAATCGTCTGGAAGATCTTCGACGTGGTGCCGCCCATCCTCAGCAGCCTCGGCAAGGTGAAAAACCCCTGGCCCAACGTGGACGCCCACTCCGGCGCCGTGCTTATTCACTACGGCGTCACACAGTACAACTTCTACACCGTGCTGTTCGGCGTCAGCCGCGCCCTCGGCGTGCTGGCCGCCCAGTGCTGGGCCCGCGCCCTCGGCCTCCCGCTGGAACGCCCCAAATCCGTCACGACGGAGTGGGTGAAAAACTACCTGGCCAAGGAGTACAGCGTGGTGACGGGGAATTGAGAAATGCAAATCACGAACTGATTTTCAGATATACCGGCCCGCAGGTGTTGAAACCCTGCGGGCTTTTTTTTGAGTGAAGGTATGATTTGAAGTTGCACCACCACTTTGCGGCCCTTACCATGGGCTACCGGAGGGCTTCGCAGAAGCCCCCTTTTTGTCACCCTGTAAGGGTCTGATGAAAAAACCTGAAAGGCCTTGTATTCCTCAGATTCCTGCGGAATGACAAAAAATGGCGGCCACCGGCCACCTGCCTGTCATGGCGCCATGGGTTACCGGCGGGCTTCGCAGAAGCCCCATTTTGTCACCCTGTAAGGGTCTGAAGCAAAAACCTGAGCGGCCCGGCATGCTTCAGATTCCTGCGGAATGACAAAAAGGGCGGCCGGCGGCCACCGGCGCGCCATAATGCCCGGGGCTACCGGCGGGCTTCGCAGAAGCCCCCGTTTTGTCACCCTGTAAGGGTCTGATGAAAAAACTGGGCGGCCCGGCATGCTTCAGATTCCTGCGGAATGACAAAGAGGGCGGCCACCGGCCACCTGCCTGTCATGGCGCCATGGGTTACCGGCGGGCTTCGCAGAAGCCCCTTTTTGTCACCCTGTAAGGGTCTGATGCAAAAACCTGAAAGGCCTTGTATTCCTCAGATTCCTGCGGAATGACAAAAATGGCGGCCACCTGCGCCTGTGCCTTCAAAGTTCATCAACGCGCCGCCACCGTATCGGGCACACTGGCCAGGAAATCTTTCCGGTAACTCCTGATCTCTCCGGTTAGCGGATTATACGCGCTTATTTCCACCGGGATTCTATGATTTCCGGGCTGCTTGAAAACCGCGCTGTAATGGGCCACGCCCGCTTCCAGGGGAAAAGGTTTGCCGTTTATTTTCAGGCTGACGTTTTGACTCCGCTGCCAATAGCCGGCAATACTGATATCCGCTTCAAAGGGTTCGCCGGCGCGGGGGCAGGGTGCGCCCGAGTAGGACAAAACCGGCAGTACCCTGTCCAATACAATAGAGCCGCTCCGCATCTGTTTTTGCAGACCTTTCAGGACCGGCGCCAGGGCCAGTTCGGCCCGCAGTTGCAGGTTCCGGCAAAAACGACTGGCTTCCGCTGTATCGGCGCCGGCCAGTATCACCGGCAGTTGATCGGAAAGAAAAGTGCGGCGCCCGGCGAACAGGCATTCTTCGAACCAGGCCCGCCGCGTCGAATCCCCGCCGTAAAAAATGGAAAGAGAGTCGGCCAGCCGGTAAAAATGGTTCACCAGGTCGCCGGACCAATCGATGGCCTGCGGCGGTGTGCCTGCACGCATCCGTTGCCGGATCTCTCCGGCTTTCCGGCCAAAATTATCTACCAGCGTAAAGGCCTGTCTGGCCGCCTCGTTTATTTCCAGGTGCCGGGGCCTCGGATAGGCCAGACAGGAGGCTTTAATTTTATTCAAAGAGCCGGCATTGGACATGCTGACTTCCGGCAGCGCCAAACCTTGCGCCTCGCCCAGTTCGTCCTTCAAAGCGATCAGTGCGGACAAGCGCGTCTCGCCCCGGAATACCAACCCGACCAGCAGGGCCAGATACGTTGCATGACCGACCCAGTGCAGTCCAAATATTTTCATATCAACGGTTTACGTGGAGGAAGAAGGTTTTTTCACAAGTAGTAGCCGAGTCGGCGGCATATTCCCGGTAGGTTACTTGTACCCGCAGCGGATACACCCCGGCCCGCGGGAAAATCCGGCGGTAATGCGCTTCATCGTTCTCTACGGTCAGCGGCTGGTCATTTACGCTGATCTGCACTATATCGGCCGGGACCGGATACCTGCCCAGAAAAATATCGGCCTGAAATGGACTGCCGACGGTGGGGCACAGGGTTGTAACCGACATAATCGGATCGAAATGATCGAACCGGAGATCACATGATCCAATCACCGCATCGAAGTATTTCAACACCTCGCGAAAGGCCAGTTTCCGGCGCAGGGAATCGTTCTGTTCCAGCATGGCCCGGTATTCGGGCAAAGAGGCAATCCTATTTCCCGGCGGCAGCAAAGTTTGAAATACCGGGTTCTCTTGCGGGGCATTACGGGTCAGGGTCTCCAATCGGCGGGCCAGACTGTCCTGGTCCGACGGACTGGCCCACGAAGCAGTGATCAGGGAATCGGCATACCGGATACGCCAGCCATATTCCATGTTTCGCTCCGATGGATAGGCTTTGGTTTCGAACAGAACATCCCGCTTCGTTTCACCGTTCTCCCTGGCCATAAACCGGCAGGCTTCGTCCGTCGGCTCGTTTAAAAATTCGATCGCCTGCTTTTCCCGCTCTACCCGCCACCAAAGAAAAAAAGCCAGGCCGCCGAGGGCGGTCAGGTAAAAAAAATGAGGGAGGAATCGTTTCATCGCAACAGGAGTGTTGTCTTAAAAACGCCGCCGTTTTTCCCGCATTGCCTCTGAAATGGTTAAATACCACAGTTGTTTTGGTCGTTCGGGAACATTTCCCGGCAAAAACTACCGCCACCCGCTGTTCAGGTGCTTTTTTGCACCGTGAAACCGTCACCCGGGTTTATTATTGCATCAGTGTATTACATGCCGCCCCCTCCGGGGCTGGTAAAGAGGAAGGGAAGATGCTATTGCTACCGACATGATCGCCCCTCCGGGGCTGGTTTGCCGCTTCCCTACTGCCCGAACCCTTCCGTTACTTCGGCTTTATAATCTTTCCGGAAATGCCCGGTCTCTCCGGTCAGCGGGTTGCGCACCGTTATTTCCACCGGGAACGTATGGGTTCCGGGGTGTTTGAAAACAGCGTTGTAGTGCGCCAGCCCCGCCTCCATTGGTACCGGCTCGCCGTTTACCCGGGCCTCAAGGATCTGGCTGGAAAGAGTATAGGAGATTAGAAATATGTCCGCCTCGAAGGGGACGCCGGCGCGGGCGAAGTTTTCACAGGAGAATACCGGTATGAAAGCATTGTAATGCAATTGGGTATCCTGAACCTGTTTTAGCCACTCGTCCTGTAAAAATATGACGGCTAACCTGACGCGCCATTGCAGGTTCCGGCAGATACGCCCGGCCACGACCGTATCGGCGTTGGCCAAAATAGCGGCCAGTTCTTCCCGGGGGAAGGTTAGATAGCCGGCATACAGGCAGCGGTCGAGCACGTATTTACTCGCAGAGTCCAGGCCGTAAAGCCCGGACAAAGAGTCGCCCAGCCGGTAGTAATCATCCAGCAGGCCGGTAGTCCAGTCGATCTCCCGGCAGGGGGTGCCGGTAACCAGGCGCTGTCCGATGGCCGCGGATTTTTGATGGAAATGGTCCGTCCAGACCTTCATTTGCCTGATGTTCGTATCCAGCCGTTGCTGTGGAACATCGCTGGAATAATTCATTTCCCGAAGATCATACATGGAGCTGCGCTCTATGTATTCCATTTCCGGCAAGGTCAGTTCCTGCATCCGGGCAAGTTCATTTCCCAGCCAGGCCGTTTCGGACAAGTGCATGCTGCCCCAAAATCCCAGTCCGGCCAGAGCGGCCAGGTAGACCAAATGTCCCAGCCAGTGCATTCCGAAAATCTGCATGATCAGCGGTTTACGTAGAGATAAAATGTTTTTTCGGAGACGATGACGCTGTCGCCATCCCAGGGCTGGTGGGTAAATTTAACTTTCAATGGATACAGGCCGGCTTGTGGAAATACCTGCCGGTAACGGCCCAGATTGCCCCGCAAGGCAACGGGGTGACCGTTCACCTGCACCTGGGCTATATCGGTACGCGCATAACTGTTGAAAAATACATCACTCGCATAACTGCTGAAAAGTATGTCCGTCTGGAATGGTTTTCCAACCGGGGAAAACAACGTAGTATGGGAAACGAAAACTCCTCCGCCAGCACAACCTGTACTGATCCTCCTGAAATCGTCGCTGCAGTATTCAAGCACCTTATAGCAGGCCAGTTTCCGCCGCAACGTATCAGTCCGGCCAAGTACTGCCCGGTAGTCACCGAAGATGGCTTCGGGGTATTCCGGGAGAAGCACGGTTTTTATAAATTGTTGTGCCCGGGGGGATTTACCGGCCATCGCCACCAAGGCTGCGGCCAAACTATCCCTGCCGGCTAAAAAACGAAAGGATTCGGTCAGCAGAGAATCGGCGCGGGACACGCAGTCAGCATATTCCGATGAACGGTTGGAAGGGTAATCTTTGGCCTGCCGTTTAGCCTGCTTTTTCAGCCAGAGCCCCAACCGGTCCACTGTCTGCACGGACTCGCCGGTCGGCTGATTCAAAAACAAGATCATCTGTTTGTCTCGCTCCACCCGCTGCCAGAGAAAAATGGCCAGGCCGCCGATGGCCGTCAGGTAAAAAAAATGAGGAAGGAATCGTTTCATCGCAAAAGGAGTGTTGTCCTAAAAACGCCGCCATCTGCACCGCATTGCCCGAGCCACTTCCCTGAAATCGTTAAATTCCTCTACTGTTTTTGGCCGTTCGGGAACATTTCCCGGCAAAAACTACCGCCACCCGCTGTTCAGGTGCTTTTTTTGCACCCTGAAACCGTCACCCGGGTTTATTCTCGTCCGACGAATTTGTCGTCGGACGAATAAGTGAGCGTACTCGTCCGACGACAAATTCGTCGGACGAGGGCCAACCCGCAACCCGTTAACCCGCAACCCGTTAACCCGCAAAACCCTCTAACCATCCACCACCATGAAAGGCATCATCCTCGCCGGCGGACTCGGCACCCGGCTCTATCCTCTGACCCTCGCCGTGAGCAAACAACTCATGCCGGTGTACGACAAGCCGATGATCTACTACCCGCTCAGCACGCTCATGCTGGCCGGCATCCGCGACATCCTCATCATTTCCACGCCCTACGATCTGCCCAAGTTCCGCCAACTGTTCGGCGACGGCAGTGACCTGGGCATGAATTTCTCCTACGTGGAGCAACACGTACCCAATGGCCTGGCCCAGGCCTTCGTGCTGGGCGAGCAGTTCGTCGGCAAAGACCCCGCGGCCCTCATTTTGGGCGACAACATCTTCTACGGCGCCGGACTGGGCGAAATGGTGCGCTCCTGCGCCCGGCCCGAAGGCGGCATCATCTTCGCCTACCAGGTCGCCGACCCCGAGCGCTACGGCGTTGTCGAGTTCGACCGCGAATTCCGGGCCCTCAGCATCGAGGAAAAACCCGCGCAGCCCAAGAGCCACTACGCCGTGCCGGGGCTGTACTTCTACGACAATGACGTGGTGGAGATCGCCAAAAACCTGAAGCCCAGCCCGCGCGGCGAGTACGAGATCACCGACGTCAACCGCACCTACCTGGCTATGAGCCGCCTCCAGGTGCGCGTGATGGGCCGCGGCTATGCCTGGCTCGACACCGGCACCCACGAGTCGCTGATGCAGGCCGGCCAGTTCGTGCAGGCCATCGAAGACCGGCAGGGACTGAAGATCGGCTGCATCGAGGAGATCGCCTGGGAAATGGAATTCATCGACGATGCCGGGCTGGAAAGGCTCGGGCAGAAGTACCTGAAAAGCGGGTACGGGGAGTATTTGCTGAACCTGCTACGGTAAGGCGGGCCACAACCTTTGCGCCCGTGTTTTGTTGTTTCGCCGCCGCCAAAACCGTATCTTCGCGTTAAGACCGCACACCTGAATGGCATCCGACCAGACAAAACTGCACCCTGCCGTCCTCCTCGGCCTGTCCGCTGACGACCCAACCGCCGTTTCCCGTAAAAAAGACCACATCGACCTGGCGTTCAAAAGCCGGGTGGAAACCGGTGAACTGGACAGCCGCTTCTTTTACGAACCCCTGCTGGCCGCTCACCCGGCTCCCGGTTCGCTGCCGCCGTTTCCTTTTCTGGGCAAGACCCTGCGCGCGCCGCTTTGGGTATCCAGCATGACCGGCGGCACCGCGCTGGCCAACGTCATCAACCACAACCTGGCCCGCGCCTGTGCCGAATTCGGCCTGGGGATGGGGCTGGGCTCCTGCCGGCAATTGCTGTACAGCGACGAATTCCTGGCCGATTTCGACGTGCGCGACACCATCGGGACCAGCCTGCCCCTCTACGCCAACCTGGGTGTGGCCCAGATCGAACAGTTGATCGACCAAAAAGAAACCGGGCGCATCGCCGGTCTGCTGGAAAAACTCCGCGCCGACGGCCTCATCGTCCACGTCAACCCCCTGCAGGAAGCCATGCAGCCCGAAGGCGACCTGTTCCGCCGCCCGCCGCTGGAAACCATCGAAGACCTGTTGCAACAATTCGATTTCAAGGTGATCGTCAAGGAAGTCGGCCAGGGATTCGGCCCGGCCAGCCTGCGCGCGCTGTTGCAGTTGCCGCTGGAGGCAGTCGAATTCGCCGCGGCCGGCGGCACCAATTTTTCCAAACTCGAACTGCTGCGCAGCGACCCCATGCGGCAAATGGTCTTTGAAAAAATAGCCGCAGTCGGCCACTCCGCCGCCGAAATGCTGGGGTTCGTCAATGCCCTGGCGGCCGAACTGGGCGAGCGTTGCCGGGTGGGCCACCTGGTCATCTCCGGCGGCGTACGCGATTTCCTCGACGGCTACTACCTGCTGCGCAAATCCGCCCTGCCGGCCGTGTACGGACAGGCTTCCGGTTTTTTGAAGTACGCACAGGGAGATTATGCCGATCTTCGCGCCTTCGCCGCCGCGCAGATACGCGGGCTGGAACTGGCCAATGCCTTTCTGACCGTGCGCTGATCCGGCGGCCGTTCCCGAATGCCATCCCGAAAAACACCGCCTAACAATGACAGAAACTGCCGACCCGGCACCCAGGATATGACTAAAACGGTAAACGGTTTTTCCAGGCTTTCCAAGCAGCAAAAGATCGAATGGCTCACTGAAAACTTTGCGGATAACCCGGCCGATGCCCGGTACGTTTTTTCCCAATGGCAACACCCCGACGGGGCGGTACAGGCGGTGATCGATGGTTTTACCGAAAATGCGGTGTCCAACTACGTGCTGCCTTACTCCATCGCGCCCAATTTTTTGATCAACGGCAGGATGTACGCCGTACCGATGGTCATCGAGGAAAGCAGCGTGGTGGCGGCGGCTTCCAGTGCGGCCAAGTTCTGGCTCGACCGGGGCGGCTTCCACGCCGAAGTGTGCGGCACGGAAAAACTCGGCCAGGTCCATTTCCGCTGGGCGGGCGATCCGGCCATGCTGCACGGCCTCTTCCCCGAACTGCGGGCCGCCCTGCTCTCGGGCTGCGACGACCTCACCGTCAACATGCGCCAGCGCGGCGGCGGCATCCTCGACATCGTGCTGCTCGATTTCACCATGCTGGAATCGGGCTATTTCCAGTTGCGCGCCTCCTTCGAAACCTGCGACAGCATGGGCGCCAACTTCATCAACACCGTACTGGAGCGTTTTGCCGCCACGCTGGAAAACTTCTTCACCGAATATCCCGGGCTGTCCGACGCCGAGCGCGACGTGGAGGTGGTCATGTCCATCCTGTCCAACTACACCCCCGGTTGCCGGGTGCGCGCCTGGGTGGAAACACCCATCGCTTCCTTCGAAGAACTGGCCCGCAGCCAGGGTATGGACGCCGCGCAACTCGCCGAGCGTTTCGCCCTGGCCGTACGCATCGCCGAAATAGACCCGCACCGCGCCACCACCCACAACAAGGGCATTTTCAACGGCATCGACGCAGTGGTGCTGGCTACCGGCAACGACTTCCGCGCCGTGGAAGCCTGCGGCCACACCTACGCCTGCCGCGACGGCCAATATCGCAGCCTCAGCCGCTGCACAGTGGAGGACGGTATCTTCCGCTTCGAGCTGGAAATCCCCCTGGCTCTCGGTACGGTCGGCGGCCTGACCAACCTCCACCCGCTGGCCAAACGCTCGCTCGACCTGCTCGGCAACCCCTCCGCCGGCGAACTGATGTGCATCATCGCCACCGTAGGCCTGGCCCAGAATTTCGCCGCGGTGCGCTCGCTCATCACCACCGGCATCCAGCAAGGACACATGAAAATGCACCTGACCAACATCCTCAACCACCTCGGCGCAACCCCCGAGGAGGCTGCCGCCGCACAGTACCATTTTCAGAACCAGACCGTCAGTTTCAGCGCGGTCAGGGCTTTCCTGGATGGGCAAAGGAAAGAACTGGCGGCGGTAAAGTGATTTACGTTTACGAAACCTCGGAGGTGAGACGTTTACGAAACCTCGGAGGTTTCGTAAACGTCTCACCTCCGAGGTTTCGCAAACGCCTCTTCCTCTTATCTTTGCCGTCAAACACCGATCTATGTGCCTGCTTGCCATTGCTCCCTGGTTTATCCCCGTCGTCTTTCTCACCTTCATGGCGGCCTTTATGGCCGCGGTAATCTGGTTCAAACAAAAGCGCAAAGCCCAGCGGAGTGCCGATATGCAGCAGCTGGCGCAGGTACTCGAACTGGCCTTCCATTCGCGCGATCTGTTCGGGCTCAGCAAGCAACTCAAAGCCTTCGATCTGTTCAAACGCGAGCGCTCTCCGCTGCGCCTGGGGAGGGGTACCCGGGTGACCAACGTGATGCGCGGCCAGGTGGACGGCACCGATGTTTTTCTGTTCGATTATTCCTACATGGTCAATACCGGCAACAGCGCCAAAGAGGTGCGGCAGACGGTATTTTTCGCCGACGACAAAACCTTCCAACTGCCCAATTTCCGGCTGAAACCGGAAAACTGGTGGCATAAGGTGCTGGCCAAAACCGGCGTGCAGAAAGACATCCAGTTTCCCGAGCACCCCGACTTTTCCGGCCGCTACTGGGTGACGGGGGAGATCGAGGAACTCATCCGCCAGAAATTCAACCCCGAACTCCAGCATTTTCTGACCGCCCGCCCGCCCATACACCTCGAAGGCAGCAACTACTACCTTATCGGGTACAAACCCGGCAAGGTCCTGAACCCCGACGAAGCGCGGGCGTTCTTCGAACGCTGCTGTCAACTGGTGAAAATGCTGAAGGAAAAAGAAGGCACGGAACTGCTGAACCTGGCGGAACTCAAAAAAGAAGAAGCGCCCGAACCTCTGGAGGCGCCGAAAATCGCGCAGAAGGCCTAAACCTTTTCGCTTTCCCGAAACGCTTTGGCCTGCATGGCCAGTACCGTTTCCCCGCGCCAGTGTTCGTTCCGCAGGTTGAAGGCCACGTCGAAGGGCCGGCTTTTCAGTTCGCAAAACACCTCGGCCAGGCCGAATCCGATCCCGGTGATGACCCGCTGCCCGTCGGCCTGCCGCAGCGACAGGCGCACGTGGTTGTTGTCGAGCACGCGGCTGTGGCCGGTGTCCACCACCCGTTCCGCGCAGAAGACCGGATTGCGGTTGTCGGGCCCGAAGGGCTCGAACTGCCGCAGGGTGTGCCAGAATTTCTCGGTCACCTCGTCGAGCCGGATGCGGGAACAGATATCGATCACCGGGTGCTCGCTCTCCTCGTTCAGGTTTTGGCCGACGATCGTTTCGAAGCGCTCGGCGAAGGCTTCCAGATTCTCCACCGGCATCTGCATACCGGCGGCATGGGCGTGGCCCCCGTAGGAATAGAACAGGTCTTCGCAGGCCTGCAGGGCGGCGTACAGGTCGAAGCCAGGCACCGAGCGGGCCGAGCCCACCGCCCGGTTGTTGCTGTGGGTCAGGATAACCGAGGGCCGGTGGAAGGCTTCGGACATTCGGCTGGCAGCGATGCCGATGATGCCCTTGTGCCACTCGGGGTTGTACAACACGATGCTGCGGCGCGTTTCCCAATCCGGCGCCTCGGTGAAGCGGCGCCTGGCTTCGTCGGCCATGGCGTAGTCCACCTCGCGGCGTTCGCGGTTGCGGCGGACCAAAGCGCCGGCATGGTCGAGGGCGCTGTTGCGGTCGCTGGAAAGCAGCAGGCGCACCGCGTCGCGGGCGTCGCCGAGGCGGCCGGCCGCGTTGATGAGCGGCCCGAGTCCGAAGACCAAGTCGGTGATATTCAGCGGGAAGTGGCGGTTGATGCGGTTTATCAATGCCCACAGGCCGACGCGGGGCGAGTGGTTGAGGCGTTGCAGGCCGTGGCGGGCCAGGATGCGGTTTTCCCCCGCCATCGGCACGATGTCGCAGGCGATGCTGACCGCCACCAGGTCGAGCAGGTCATCGAGTTCCTCGGGGGGCATGTTGTTGTGCAGGGCCAGCGCCTGGGCCAGTTTGAAGGCGATGCCGCAGCCGCTGAGTTCCTTGAAAGGGTAGTCGCAGTCGGGGCGTTTGGGGTCGAGGTTGGCCACCGCTTCCGGCAGCCCGCCCTCCGGCAGGTGGTGGTCGCAGACGATGAAGTCGATGCCGTAGCCCCTGGCCCGGGCTACCGCTTCGTGCGCCTTGATGCCGCAGTCCATGGCGATCACCAGGGTAGCGCCGGTTTCCCGGGCGTACTCCACACTGGCCAGGCTTACGCCGTAGCCTTCCTTTTCCCGGTCGGGCAGGTAGTAGTCGAGGTTACGGTAAAATCCGGAGAGGAAGGCGTACATCAGCGCCACACTGGTGGTGCCGTCCACGTCGTAGTCGCCGTAAAGCAGGATGCGCTCGCCGCGTTGCAGGGCGTCGTCGAGGCGTTCCACCGCGGCATCCATGTCCCGCATCAGGAAGGGATTGTGTAACTCGTCGAGGCTGGGCCGGAAAAAAGCCCGGGCTTCGTTGAAATTGGTCACCCCACGCTGGGCGAGCAGCCGGCAAAGCAGCGGGTCGATGCCCAACGCCCCGTGCAAGGCCTGCACGACCGTTTCATCGGTGGAAGAAAATTGCCAGCGGGGTGACTTCATGGATAGGCAGGGGCGAGTTTTGAGGGTGCTAAAATACGCAAATTCCCGATAATGATAGTCTCAACTCCCAGTGATTGATAGTCTCACTCCCAGTGAGACTATCAATCACAATCACTGGGAGTGAGACTATCAATACATCACTCCCAGTGAGACTATCAATACATCACAAGTCTGTTTAATAGTTTAATTGCGGATTTGGTTATGGGTAGCGTCCTTGTTTTCAGCGCTATTTACAGATAAACAAATCAACATTTAAACAATTCACCGACTTGTGGGACAGCCTCAATATATGACCGGCACAGAGGTACACTCCCGTCCGGCGCCCCGTCAGCCGGTGAATCGAACCGCCGGTCCGCCTCGGCTGACTTTAATGTCGCCGGACTGTCAACCAGCGCAGGCCTGCCGCCATTGGTAGAATATTGGGCCGCCTCTCCCGCATCTCAATACCTTTACCCTCCGCATCAACCTTTCAACCGTATACCATGCTCTTCCTCCGTTCGCTCCCCATGCTGCCTACGTTTTCGGAGCAGCGTTCCGAAATCCATACCCGTCCGCTGCCCTCAGCCAACTGCTTCTGCCTGCTGCTTCTGCTCACTGCTACTGCGACTTTAACCGCCCAATCTACCTTCACCCGCGACGATACCCTGCGCGGCAGCATCACGCCCGAACGGGCCTGGTGGGATCTGACCTTTTACCGCCTGAAGGTAAAGGTGGATCCGGCAGCCAAAAGCATTGCCGGCAGCAACGAGGTGCATTACAAGGTACTAAAGCCCTACCAAACCCTGCAGATCGACCTGCAACCGCCGCTGACCCTGGAACGCGCCGAACAGGACGGGCAGCCGCTGACGGTTACCCGCCAAGGCCGCAACGCCTATTTCATCCGGCTGCAAAAAGACCAGCCCGCCGGGTCGCAGCAGTCGCTCACCGTGTGGTATTCCGGCCAGCCCAAAGAAGCCGTGAACGCCCCCTGGGACGGCGGCTTCAGCTGGTCGCAGGACGACGAGGGCCGGCCCTTCGCAGCCACTTCCTGCCAGGGTCTGGGCGCCAGCGTGTGGTGGCCCTGCAAGGACCACGCCTACGACGAACCCGACTCCCAGTCCGTCGCGGTGACCGTGCCGCGGACCCTGACCGACGTATCCAACGGCCGCTTGCGCAACATCGTCGACAACGGCGACGACACCCACACCTTCGAGTGGTACGTCTCGAATCCTGTCAACAACTACGGTATTAACGTGAACATCGCCCGCTACACCCATTTCACCGACACCCTGCACGGAGAAAAGGACCTGCTGACGCTCGATTATTACGTTTTGCCCAATAACCTGGAAAAAGCCCAAAAGCAGTTCCAACAGGTGAAACCCATGCTGCGGGCCTTCGAATACTGGTTCGGGCCCTATCCTTTCTACGAAGACGGCTACAAACTGGTGGAGGTGCCCTACCTCGGCATGGAACACCAGAGCTCGGTGACCTACGGCAACCAATACCGCAACGGCTACCTCGGTACCGACCTGTCGGGCACCGGCTGGGGCCTGAAATGGGATTTTATCATCGTCCATGAGTCGGGCCACGAGTGGTTCGCCAACAACATTACCTACCGCGACATCGCCGACATGTGGATTCACGAGAGTTTTACCAATTACAGCGAGGGCTTGTACACTGAATATCATTACGGCAAAGAGGCGGGCGCTGCCTATATCCGCGGCTGCCGGACCCTGATCGAAAACCGGGCGCCCATCGTGGGTAAGTACAACGTTAACTCCGAAGGCTCGGCCGATATGTACTACAAAGGCGGGAATATGCTGCACACCATCCGCCAGGTGGTGAACGACGATGCAAAATGGCGCTCCATCCTGCGCGGCCTGAACCGCGACTTTTACCATCAGACCGTCGACGGCGCCCAGGTAGAGGCCTACATCAGCGAAAAATCGGGCCGGAACCTGCAAAAAGTGTTCGACCAGTACCTGCGCGAAACGAGCATCCCCGTACTGGAATACCGCCTGAAAAAGGACAAAGTGGAGTATCGCTGGGCCAATTGTGTCGCCGGTTTCGATATGCCGGTGAAGGTGACGCTGGCGCCGGACCGCTACGAAGTCGTCTACCCGACGACCGAATGGAAAAGCAGCCCGTGCAGCCTGTCGAAAAAAGACGAATTCCGGGTAGACGAGAACTTTTACGTGTTGTCGAAGAAAATGTAAGGTTTGCGTTAATTTGCTCCGCTCATTTCGTCCTGAACCAAACCACCCGGCCTTATGACTACCCCCATTCGCATCGCGCTTGCCGACGACATGGAACTTTTCCTGGAAAGCCTCACCGAACTCATCCGGAACAGCGGCAACGAAGTGGAAGTGATCTGGAGCGCCCGCTCCGGCGAAGAAGCCCGCGAAAAAATGCGCGGCCAGATGCCGGACGTGCTTCTGCTCGACTACACTTTTCACGGCAAACAGGTCGGCGGAGACATCTGCGGCGCCCTGCTGGGCGAATTCCCGGACCTGAAGGTGCTGATGCTGAGCGTGAGCAAGGAAGTGGCCGTCATCCGGGAGACGCTCAAGAAAGGCGCCCGGGGCTATATGTCCAAAGAGGTGAACAAGGCGGAACTGCTCGCGGGCATCCGCTCCGTCGCGTCGGGCGCCTATTTCCTCGACCAGACGGCCCTGATAGAGATCATCCGCTTCGTGCAGGGCGGCAGCAGCCGGTCCATTGCGCCGGGCGGGCCCACTCCACGCGAACTGGAGGTCGCCTGTTACTACGCCAAAGGCCGGACAGTCAAACAGATCGCCGCCTCCCTGTTCATCAGCGAGGACACCGTGGAAAGCCACATCAAAAACCTGCGTTCCAAAACCGACAGCGCCAGCCGCTTCGAGGTCGGCGAATGGATGAAAAGAAACGGGTTCTGGGAGGAGTGCGAGCGGCGGGAATGAAAGAGCGTTTGCTGGCCGGAAAGTTTGGAAGTTGGCCCACCCCTGACCCCCAATTTCTAATCTCTAATTTCCAATTTCTAATTCCCAACCACCACCAAATCCCCCCGCTCCTCCTTCTTGATCTCGCGCTCCACGAAAGCGGTGGCTACCAGCGCGGAAACAATACAATAAGCCGCCACGATGTACACGTACCAGGCCCCCACATTGGCGCGGGCACCGAACCAGTCGCCGCCGGCCTGCCAGATCAGGTAAAGTCCGAAAGCGGATTTCAGGATCTCGAAGAGGTGGGCGTACCGGTTGCGGTCCATCAGTTCGGTGTAGGCATAGATGGAACAAAAAACAAAAGCGCCGTACAGGAAAATGCCCGGCGAACCGATCCTGCCCAGGAAGGCGAAGAAATAGATCAGCAGGAAATAGTTGAAAAACATCTGGGTCCAGGACCAGGCTACCAGCCCCCGCGAGGCTTTGGTGTCGTATTTATCGAAATGGTACACGTCGGAGATGGCCGCTACCGGGTAACGTGCTTTGACGTCCTCGGGCCGCCAGCCGGTAGGCATGAACCAGATGCGCAGTTTGTCCCGCCAGTTGCCGGTACGCCAGGCGTCGGTGAGCAGGAGCCAGAAGTGCTGAAAATTGATCCGGAACGGGTTCCAGGTATGCACCGGGCGCTTCACCCCGTAGACGGCAGGCACCTCCGGGAGTTCGGGCTGAAAGGTACCGAACCATTTGTCCCAGAAAATGAAGATCTGCCCGTAGTTTTTGTCCATGTATTCGGGGTTGATGGCGTGGTGTACGCGGTGGTGGGAAGGCGTCACGATCACGTGTTCCAGCCAGCCCATCCGGCCGATCAGGCGGGTATGGTACCAGTACTGCAAAAACAGGTGCAGCGGAGCGATGACCGCCAGCACTTTGCCCGGTACCCCGAGCAGGGCCGCCGGCAGCAACAGGAAGGTGAAGTAGTTGATAAAAGTCGATATCGACTGCCGCAGCGCACACGACAGGTTGAATTCCTCGCTGCTGTGGTGGATGATGTGGCGGTTCCACAGGAAGTTGATCTCGTGGTTCCAGCGGTGTACCCAGTAGCCCTGAAAATCGATCACCAGAAAACCGACCAGGTAAACCAGCCAGGTGGCTTCGAGATGGATCAGCGCCACCCGCTCCACCAGCCACTGGTAGGAGATGAGGCTCACGCTCAGCCCCAGCACGTCTTTCACCACGTTGGTGATGCCCGAACTGAAACTCGACACACTGTCGAGCCCGCGGATGACTTTTTCGCCGCGCCGCCAGGCTACGATCTTCTCAATGAAGTACAGGATAAAAAAAACGGGGACAACAAGGTTGAGAATGGCGCCGTACGCTTCCATGGCCGGATTTTTTTTGGAAATAAGTCCTGCAAAAATAACACATCCGTCTGTAAAAATGAACCGCCTTCCGGCAGTACGCCCGGTCGCCAGAACGGGCAAAAAATCCGCCGGCACGGCAAAACTTTTTGGCAAATTTCTACATTAGCCCGGCAAACAAACACCCGGACGCCGGGCCGCACCGATACATTCGTAAACATAACAAACAAAAATGCCCGTTTTCCAACTGATATACCGGAGCAAAGCCAGCACTTATTACCACGACGACGATCTGGCCCTGCTGCTCCGGCAATGCCGAACCAAAAACATTGAAAAACAGGTGACCGGCCTGCTCCTCTACGGCTACGGAAATTTCGTGCAACTGCTGGAGGGGCAGGACCATGTCGTCCGCGACTTATACAATAACCGGATCGTAGGGGATCCCCGGCACCGCGACCCGGTGGTGTTGCACCAGGGCTATGTTCCCAAACGCCTGTTCAAGGACTGGTCCATGGCTTTCCAACCCCTGAATGCCGAGCGGGTGCGTGGCCTGAGCGGCTATTTGTCGCCCGAACAAACCTCCGGAAGCGGAAAAAACCTGCTGGCTCCGCTACGGCTGCTGGAGGTCATGCAGGGTTTTGCGACGGATATGCAGAGGAGGTAGGGGGGAATTGGAAATTGGAAATTAGAAATTGGAAATTAGAAATTGGGGAAGTGGGAGGCAGTGCGAAGAAGGAAGGATGCTCAGTCCTGCCGGCGCACTTTCCAGCGTTTGTGGCTCCAGAGCCAGTTTTCCGGTATTTCCCGGATCTTGTTTTCCAGGTGACGGGCATAGGCGCCCGTTATGCCCATATCCGCAGCCGTAGCCGGTTCCGTGCAGATCTCTTCAAATTCAATTTCGTAGAAACCCCGGCGCAGGCGACGGACGTGGAAGTAGAGCACCGGCAAGTCGAACTTGCGCGCCAGCACGTCCACGCCGGGCAGGGAGGCCGTGTCCTGGCCCAGAAACTGCACCCAGTGGGCACTTTTGCGGCTGGTAGGTGACTGATCGGCCAGCAGGATGAAAACGGTCGGTTCGCCCGCGCGTTTGCGCATGGACCGGAACAGATCGTCCATGCTCACCATCTGCATGCCGGTCCGGGAACGGGAGGCGTTGAGATAGGTATCGATGCGCTGGTTGGTGAGCGGCTTGAAGGCGGTCACCGTTGCTCCGTTGAAACGGGGCGGCATGGTCAGCCCGGCAATTTCCCAGTTGTTGTAGTGGCTGCCGGCCAGAATGACCGACTGCCCCCGGTCGAGGTAGCGGTTGACCAGTTCCGGGTTCACACAGGGCGCCCGCCGGTCGGCTTCGAGCGGCGAAAGGGTGAAGAGTTTGACCGTTTCAAGGGTAGTATCGGTGAGGTTGCGGTAAAAGCGCCGGGCAATCTGCTCCAGTTCCCTGTCGCTTTTTTCCGGAAAGGAACGCCGGAGATTTTCATACACCACTTTTTTCCGGTAGCCGAGGATGTTGTAGAGCAGGAAGGCCAGGCCATCCGACAGCACATACAAGGCCCGAAACGGCACGAGGCGGAACAATTCGGTACCGAGGCGCAGGAAGAAATAACCGATCATGTAAAGTCGTCGTCCGGCGTCAGTGTTCTTTCGGCAGCATCAGCCAGAGTCGGCCGTAGCGGTTGATCTTGCGGGCTTCCTGCAGTCCTTTCTGCCCGATGCCGCTGTACAGGTCCATACGCTTGGTGGTCAGAATGGCCCCGCCGCGGTCCTGGGCGAAGATGATGCGGTAGGTAAAGCCTTTCAGTTTGCCGTTCTCGATGTTGGGCAATTCGGCCAGCAGGGTGCTGCCGATCGGGATAAAGCGCGGGTCGACGGCCACCGAATAGCCGGGGGTCAGCGGGAAAAATCCGCAACCCAGCACCTGGTTGTCTACCGGAGTAAAAAACACGTATTTGCCCTGGCCTTTGGAGCGTTTCACCGAACCGCCGAAGCCAAAGTGCTGGCGCTCGCCGTCGGGGAACTCCACCAGGCAGTTGCCCTGCAACTGGGCGTTGGCCAGTTCCTTTTTGCTGCGCAGCCAGGCCAGTTCGAGCCCGCGTCCGCTCAGGGCGCCACCTTCGACGAATTCGGCCGGCGGGACGTTGGAATCGGGGCGGCGCAACATGGGCACGCTGTACTCTTCGGTACGCACGCGGCTGGCCTTGATGACCGGGGTGTAGTAACCGGTCATGCGAACGTGGTCTTTTTTCAGTTCCGTATTGATGCCGTAGAAGTCGAACGTACTGAGCAGTACGTTGGGGTCGAGCAACTGGATGTTTTGCAGGAGTTCCACCGTTTGCAGCATATCCTTCCGGGAAATTCCGGAGGCGCCGGCGTCGGATACGTCGCCGCGGCGCAGGTAGTTGGCCTGTTCGTACATGGCCTTCAGCATCTGCGGATCGAAGGAAAGGTAGGGGATGGTATCGGGGCCGCCGGGGATGAGGACTTTGGAAGAAAGCCGGCGTTTGGTGGCCCGGGTTTTAACGGAAGGCTTTAACACTTCCTTTGATATTTCTTTGGAAGCAGCGGCCGTTTCCGGGGCCGTTTCGGGAGCGGCGGCCTTTTCTGCCGGAAAAGCGAACGCGCCGAAAATACTGGCCGACGTGACTCCGGAGAGGGGGCGCTCTATGCTCAGCCAAGTTATTGCAAAACAGGCAATTAGCACGGTAACGTCGGCAATGAAGAATCGTTTTAAAGCAATCATACGCAACGGGGGAGTAGGCGTCAATGGTTTGATTGATTAAACAAAGATAGGTAAAAGGCTTAAAAAATGGCAGACGGATGCACGCGGGTCGATTGTTGCCCCGCGGCCAGGCATGATCAGATTAAATAATGCGACGGATTGAAAAGAGAAGAAAAACCGGTTAAATGAGGCCTTTTTTTAGCCACTCGTTGACCTTCAGCACGGACACCATTGAGAGCGCATCGGTGATCTCTCCATCCATGACCATATCCACCACCTGGCTGAAGGGCAGACGCCGGACTTGCAGTTGTTCTGTTTCTTCCGGCGACGATTTGCCAAATTTCAAATCCTGTGCCACATATGCAACCCCATATTCATTTGTGACAGAATTCGACGTATGCAACTCCAGCAGGGGAGTCCAGCGCCCGGCCGTAATACCGGTTTCTTCCAGCAATTCGCGCTGGGCGGCTTTCAGCAGATCGGTTCCCAGCGGCCCGCCGCCTTCCGGAATTTCCCAGGTGTAACAATCCAGCGTGTACCGGTACTGTCCCACCAGCCAGGTATTGTACTCGCTGTCCAGCGGTACGATGCCGATGGCGGTATTTTTAAAATGCACCGCCCCGTAAATGCCTTTCCCGCCGGAGGGATTCAGCACGTCGCGGTGGGTCACTTCGATCCAGGGATTTTCGTACACGGTGCGGACGGACAGGGTTTGCCAGGGATTCGGGGCTGTGTCGGACGGGCGACCTTTAAATTGAAAGGACATATTTTTTTTAAAAAAGATGGTGTCATACGAATCGGGGGTTAAAAAACAACCTGGTTTTCGAGACCCTGGACTAAATGAGACTGTCTCATAAGCAGGATCAAGAAATACCTGTCCAAAGATTATTCGTTTTGCCGGGCTTAGACCTTCCAGGTTTTTAAAACCTGGAAGGTCTGGGTAAAAAAGCCAAACCTTATTTGGAAAGATTTCCGTTTCTTTTCCTTTTGAGACGCCCTCATTTTTCGCGCGACTCCTGATTCGCATGAACCGGTTGAAGAAATTTTGCGCAGCGTAGTAAGTGACCGCCGCGCCGGTCAAATGTATCCTTTGGCGCGGTAAGCGACCCAGCCGACCCACTCCTTGATGAGCATTTCCCATTTCTGGAAGGCCTTCCAGTCGGGTTCGAGCCAGTTGAGCCAGTTGCCGCGGGTATTTTCGGTCAAAAAATCGGTGCCGAACCCATCGCAGGGCAGTCCGGCCCGCCGGAAACAGGCTTCGGCCCGCCTCAGGTGCCAGGCCGAAGTAACCAGCAGGCAGCGGCTGCCGGGGGCCAGGCTGTCCAGCAGTTGTTTGGAGTACAGCGCGTTCTCCCGGGTGTTGCGCGAGCGGTTTTCCACCAGTATGGCGCTGTCGGGCACTCCGCAGCGGAGCAGGTAGTCCCGGGCCGCATCGGCTTCGGCCGGCACGTCGCCGATCAGCCGGCCGGCCCCGCCCGACAACAGGATGCGCCGGATCTTGCCGGTTTTATACAGGGCCAGGGTGGTGGTGAGGCGGTTGCCGGCCTGGTGGAATACGGTAACGCCGGGCGGTGCCGCGGCGTTGAAGTTGATGTAGCCACCCAGCAGGATGCCGGCATCGTAGGGCTGGGTAATCGTTTCCGGGCTGCGCGCGCCGGTTTCCCAGGCCCGGGAACATTGGTTGACCAGCCAGGGATTGGAAAAAAACAGCAGGACGATAACCAGCGCCTTCACGCTCCGTTCACGGTGCCGCGGTTTTTTGGTCAGCAGGCTGAACAGGCCCAGCACCACGATCCAGTTGAGCGGCTTGAGCAGGAAGGCCAATATTTTAGATAGAACGAAAAACATGGTTCAGGTGGCAATTTCGGAGTATTGGTCTTATTTTGAAGGGAAAATCGGAGAAATACACGGTTCGGCACCGGACTTTTTCAGACCTTTGCGCCCCTTTTCAGGCAAGCCTTTACCATTACCGGCCCCAACAGTCCAAAGTCAAATAGTCCAACGTCAACCATCCACCACATCCAAACCGATTTTCAAATGCAAAAACAACTGCGCGTTACCCTGCTTTTCCTGGCAGTCTCCTGCTGCCAACTGTCAACGGCCTACAGCCAACTCACTTTAAAGGTCACCTCCATCCCCTTCAACACGCCGCCCGGTGCAAATATCCATGCTGTCGGCACCTTCAACAACTGGGATCCGGCCGATGCGAGCAAAATTCTTGCCTCCAATGGCGCCGGTCAGTACACCATTACGCTGAATCCGCCGGTGGGTGAGGTAAAGTACAAATTCACCCGCGGCTCCTGGGCCACGGTGGAAGGCAACGCCAACGGCACCTACCTGCCCGACCGCGTGCTGACCTACACCGGACAGCCGACGACCGTGGAACTGACCATCCTGACCTGGGAAGACCTGAGCGGCGGCAACGGCAACTCCACCGCCGAACCCAACGTGGTGGTGATGGACGACGACTTCTACATGCCCCAACTCAACCGCAACCGGCGCATCTGGATCTACCTGCCGCCCGACTACCAGACCACCAGCAAGCGCTACCCCGTGCTCTACATGCACGACGGACAAAACCTGTTCGACGCGGCCACCACCGCTTTCGGCACCGAATGGAAAGTGGACGAGTCACTCAACGAACTGCACCTGCAGGGCGACTATGGCTGCATTGTAGTAGGTATCGACAACAGCGTGAACCGCCTGGACGAATACTCCCCCTGGGTCAACTCCGAATACAACGAAGGCGGCGAAGGCGACGAATACGTGGATTTCATCGCCAATACCCTGAAACCGCACGTCGATTCGCTGTACCGCACCCTGCCGGGCCGGCTTACTACCGGTATCATGGGCAGCAGCATGGGCGGACTGATCTCCATGTACGCCTTTGCCGAGCGGCAGGACGTGTTTGGCAAGGCCGGCATCTTTTCCCCGGCCTTCTGGTTCGGCGGCAGCAACCCGGCCAACAACGTCGCCGCCAATCCCAAAGAAGGTCCGGCCCGGGTTTATTTCCTCGCCGGCGGCCAGGAACCGGCCTACGTGGAGCAGGATATGCAGGAAGTGGCCAACGCCATGAATACGGCCGGTTTTACCGCCAATGAAAAATACTACACCGTGCCGCCCGACGGCGAGCACTCCGAGTGGTTCTGGCAGCGCGAATTCCCCGACGCCTACGTGTGGCTGTTCGCCGGCGCGGTGTCGTCCACCGGCACACCGGCTGAAGAGGAGCCCCTGGGCGTGTTCCCCAATCCGGCCGGTTCCTGGGTACGGATCTCCGGTTTGAAACCGGACGAAAAGGCCGATGTACAGATCGTGAGCGCTATGGGCAAACGGCTGCGCAGCACCAGCATCCGCGGCGGTGAAGCGCTGTATATGGGCGACCTGAATCCCGGACTCTACATCGTGAAGGTCAGAAAAGCGGGCGGGAAGTGGAAGTCGGTGAAGGTGGTGCGGCAGTAACGGCGAGGCATGCCGTATATTGAGGCTGTCTCAAAAGGTTGATAAGGGTTGATTAAAGTTGTGGTGCGACAGAAACTTATACCCCTTAATCTGACATAGAGTTATGCCCCCTGAAATTCTTAGTTCTTTGAATAGACGGTCATATTCT
>WBZQ01000409.1_pt1 | contig 34540 bp, 52 predicted proteins | sample 5204251 | NCBI WGS metagenome assembly WBZQ01 (sample SAMN12412402, study PRJNA552823) | activated sludge metagenome | isolation source: activated sludge from nitrification reactor of wastewater treatment plant... | place: USA: Virginia | collected 2017-09 | reverse complement strand
AGTATGATAAAGGACGTTATCATACTCTACTATTCGGTAGGGGACAGCTAAGAGAAACCACATGCAACTAGAACCTATCTCAAAATAGTTGACGGCACGAACTTCCATCTCTATAAGTCCGGTCATGCTGCGCCTGCGTGACGACCAATGGGAACGGATTCGGGAGCACTTTCCGGAAGAGCACCTCCCGGACAGCCGCCCCGGCCGCAAACCCGTGCCGACCCGAGCGGTCTTGGAGGCCGTGCTCTGGATTCTGAATACCGGCGCTCAATGGCACTTCTTGCCGCAGTGCTATCCCAACTACAAGACCGTCCATCGCCGGTTCCAACAGTGGTGTCAACGCGAGGTGCTGCGGGAGGTGCTCACGCAGTTGGCCAACACGCTGCGTGAGGAAGGCGCGATCGACGAACGCGAGAGTTTCATCGATGCCACCTTTGCGGCGGCCAAGGGCGGGGGCGAGGCCGTGGGGCTCACGAAACGTGGCAAGGGCGTGAAGATTCTGGCGATTGTCGATCGTCATGGGTTGCCCCTCTCCGTCAGTACGCACGCGGCCAATCATCATGAAGTCACCCTGGTCCAACTCAGTTTCGACTTCTACATGCTGGAGGCGAAACCCGAGCATCTCATTGGCGACCGGGCCTATGACAGCGATGGTCTCGATGACGACCTCAAGCACGATGGCGTCAACATGATTGCGCCCCATCGCTCCACCCGCAAACTGAAGACCCAAGACGGCCGCCACTTACGTCGATACGAACGTCGCTGGCTCGTCGAACGGTTCTTTGCCTGGCTCCAGTGGAAACGGCGTTTACTGATCCGCTGGGAGTACTACGCCACTAATTTTCTCGGGTTTGTCCAGCTCGCATGCATCACGATGCTCCTAAAACAATTTTGAGATAGGTTCTAGTAATACCGGGAACCAAGAAACTCCCCGCCCTTTTCACTCCGACGCCCAACGCGACCAAACGGTTCGTCGAATTCTTTACCGCCAACATTCGAAACCCGAATACACGTAAGGCCTACACCTGGGCGGTCGCAGAATTGGCGATCTGGTGCGAGCGGCATGGGCTTCTTTCCTTGCAGGCCATCGAGCCAGTCCATATCGCCACCTATATTGAAACGTTGCAACGCCGGCTGGCCGCCCCATCTGTGAAACAACATCTCGCTGCGATTCGCATGTTGTTCGATTGGCTGGTGGTCGGCCAAGTCATTCCCACCAATCCAGCGAGCTCGGTACGGGGGCCGAAATATTCGACGAAGAAAGGGAAGACGCCGGTGCTCATGGCCGACGAAGCTCGTCTGCTGCTCGATGGCATTGACGTGAGCACAATCGTTGGATTACGCGATCGGGCCTTAATTGGATTGATGGTCTATACGTTCGCGCGGATTGGCGCAGCTCTCGCGATGCAGGTGGAGGATGTCTATATCCAAGGTCGTCGCACTTGGGTGCGATTGCACGAGAAAGGCGGCAAGCTCCATGCGATGCCCTGCCATCACAATCTTGATGAGTACCTCCATGCCTACCTCAAGACGGCCCAGTTGACCGAGGGCACAAGCCCGCTCTTTCGGACGATGCACGGCCGGACGAGGCAGCTCTCCGACAAACCGATGACGCAGGTGGATGCCTACCGCATGATTCGCCGCCGCGCCACCGAAGTCGGCATTCGCACGAAGATCGGCAACCATTCGTTCCGCGCGACCGGGATTACCGAATATCTCCGCAACGGCGGGAAGCTGGAAATTGCTCAGCAGATGGCCAACCATGAAAGTGCCCGTACGACGGGCCTCTATGATCGACACACCGATCAAGTGTCGCTGGATGAGGTCGAGCGGATTGTGATTTAACGGCAGGCGATGCGGGGATCAGCCGTGATGATGAGGCACCGCTTTGCAATACGGGGTCCTCAGTATTAATCCTGATTCCCCGCCTGGTCCACAACCTACCGTGTATGCGACGGCAGTCGGCCACTTTGCGACAGTCGCTACGGCACTCTCTGCCCCGGAAAGCTGTCGTTCATTCGAGATGGTGCTTGCTTCGCGCTACGCTTGGCTGGATTGGGGATGAGTCGGCTGGGGGAGGTTCGTAAAACAGGCACTTCACACACGTATCGACGTCCACAACACCTGCCCACATGTTTTTCCGTACGTTCTCGAACTCATGTGACCAAGACCTCGCGACCGTCCAGAAATCAGATGGTTCTGGGACAGGCTTGCCCGTACGACTCGCAGTTTAGGAAAGCTTTTTGACTATCCCACTCCAGACTACTCAGACTCATTCAAGCCAAGTCTGGCCTGGAGTTATGGATAAAGCGAACTTTGGTTGGGGTAGGCTAGAATGGGATACAGTGAGGTGGGCTTGAGCACAAAATGAGCACAATCATGTGGAGTGAACCCCATTTGTTTTGCCTGCACTCAACACTTACTTGTCTCTGCAGCCATCGCGGCAACGTTCACTGGTCCTGTGGACGATCTACCCAATGCCTCCTTAAATTGGCGACATGTTATACTCGAACGTCGTGGTGCATGCGCATTGATCGACACAGAGGACACCTCAGACGGTGAGCAAGTGAATTTTTGGAGATCTATCAACAATGCCGGTGAATTGCCACCCATCGGTTCACGAGAGTCAGATATCCTGGATTTCAAGGGGCAGGGGTACGGCAACACTGACAGTGATCGTTACGAGGCAGCAAGAGACGTGGCCCAGTTCGCCAACCAGCTTGGAGGGACGATCATTCTGGGGGCACAAGAGGAGAATGGCGTTCTGAAGGAGTATGCTGGCCTTCCCGAGATCGCAGATCAACGCACAAAGATTCGAGATATCTGTGCCACACGCATCGAGTCTTCCCTATTAATTGATCTTGTCGAAATTGACTATAACGGTCGCAAGGTATTGGCTGTAAACGTCACTCCCTCTCTCTCTGCTGTAGGAGTACGAGTTAGCACTCAACGATACGAGTTCCCTATTCGGCGCAATGATAGGAAAGACTTTCTGACACTTCAGGAGGTAGCGATGATGGGCACACCGGAGCGTCGTGGTCGGCTCCTGCTTGAGTCGATTCCACAGAATAGCCGTGCCAAGCTCCGTATGGATACTGAGAAGTTTGATTATAACAAGCGGCTTGGTTCCCCGTCCCAATGGCAGCTTGAAGATATACGTCCAGAATCCGCTCGGTTCAAAGTCTGGGATATCAGCGTTTATATTCCGTTAGCCTTTATCGAAGCCGTTTGGCCTAGTGATTCCTACGGTGAATATACTGTCTCGGTGAGAGCATGTCTTCGTCTTACTGAAGGCGCTAAGAAGATAGAAGTTTCTATGGGCAGGTAAATGGCCTACCTCCACCAACGGAAGATAGGCCCTTCAGCGTTTCTATACGTGTATTTTACTTGAAATCAGTCCGACGAGTACCGCTGTGCCTCAGTTCGATCTCCCGCTTCGTCTCATCCTGTGACACAATCTTCTCAACTTCAGCTGGGACTGACTCCAATTCAAGGAGAGACACCTCCAACCAGGGGAACGCCAGGTAGAAACTGATGAGGCTTGCCCTGTGAAGGTCTCTACATTTCCTCGTCTCACGTGGATCAAATACTAAGCCTTAGGCCACAGTACAGCGAACACTTGAAGAACTGTACAACCTAAGGCCGCCATTGCGATTAACAGGGCAATCTTGCTGATTCTTGTGGCTTCCTTGTTGGCCTCTTCACTCATGCGAACAATCAGGAGAGTATGGACAGTTTCACTAATATCACTGAAATCATTACTCCGTCTATGCGGAGTTGCTTCCGTACGACACAGCAAAGCGGCAAAATGTTCTAGCTCCGCCTTCGAGAGTTGTGAAATCTTACCCTCATGAGCGAGCCTGGTGAGTTCATGAAACTCATTCTGGAAGCTGGTCGATTCTAGTGTCTTCATAGTCTGCTCAGTGGTAAGCAGCCATGCTCATTGCAGCGGACAATTCCCTGCGAGTCGATAGCCCGCTGCTTCTGCTTCCAGTACGCTGCCAAACATCCTTCGGTTCTTTGGCTTGGTTGCTGTATAACTGGGACAATCGGGCCGATGGTAGACGCGGGATTGCTCGTTCCCAATGATGCGCCCTGCCATCTTCCCGTCGTTCTCTGGTGAATCGATCACCGTTGACTCATCTTCCTTCTTCGGTGGGTGCCGGAATTCCCATGGTGGTGTGGGGTTCGAATCACTCCAGAGCCCCCGCTTCGCTGCCCGTGCTTCATGCTCCAAGGCTTCGAGGGTTGGGTCTGTTGAATACTTGCGATACCACCACGCCAGACCAGCCTTGAGGAGTTCCCTGTTCAAGCTTGATCCATCGGCCAAGACCACATCACCGACTGTACGCCCATGGCGGTCTCTCTCATGAGATTGAACGATCACTTCCCTCCCAAAGACAAGCGATGATGAAAACTGTTTAGCCTTCATTCCAAACGGCTGCTTTTTCTCTGGGCAATCGATTCAATTCAGTCTGATACGTTCCGCTTTTCCATCATGCATCACATCGATTGTGTCTCCGTCCAGGACTGCGACCACCTTTCCAGTGAACGCGAAAGCAGGAGGAGCTACAAGGAAAAGAAGGAAGACGATAAGGGTAAGAGGAGGACCGAACTTAGGGTGCCGTTCATTTGTCGACAGTTGGCCCATTTCAATGATGTCCCCCAGCCGTTCCGGAAGATTAAGGGATTGGTGTGAGATCGCTGTATGAGACCTTCCGCAGCTTCATGCCTTGAATGCCCAATAATGATGTTTAGACAGATCCCTATAAGAACGGATCTGCCATTTTCTGTCCGTAGAAGACGCCACTACTATTAGTGAATAGTACGCCATGCTCGACGCTTGTCCAATGAATTGCGACAGTGGGACCATTGACACGGGTTCTTATGCGATCGGCGTACGCCCCTCCCCCTCCTGATAGCAGTCGGTCGTGAATTTCGGCTTTGGGTCGAGGCCGTGTGAAAACCGAAATGCCGAGCGAGTGAAATCTTTGCACCTGCGACATTGCGGCTCAGTTTGACGTGGCGTGGCCGAAATGTCGTTCCGTTTCGCAACAAGACCGGACTGGCTACCCTGTCAGGGCCGCCATCAGGGGTTGTACGCCGAAGATTCGCATGGTGCGCTTCAGGTTATACGCCAGCACGTGCACACTCACCTCCGTGTTGACTTTCGGCAACGTCTTCATCAGGACATGCGTCGCCCCCATCCACGCCTTGAGCGTGCCGAACACGTGTTCCACGGTCTGCCGGCGTCGTGTCATGGCGTTCGGCATTCGATCCAGCCGATCCTGCATGGCGTCCAGGACCGATTCATGTTCCCAGCGCGAGATACGCCGGTCGTCGCCCGTGGTGCAGCGCGCTTTCAGCGGACAGCGCGGACAGGCCGAGCACCAGTAGCGGTGCTGCGTGAGGCCGCGTTCAAGGCTCGTCATGCGATCGATCGCGTGCTCCCCGGCCGGGCATTGGTAAGCGTTGCGCTCGGGGAGGTAGACGAAATCGCGCTTGTCGAACAGGCCCGCTGCGTGATTGTTGGAGGTCAGCGGCTTGGGCACCAAGGGAGCGATCCCCTGCTGCTCGCATTTCCGGATGTGCTCGCCATTGAAATAGCCCCGGTCGGCCAGCACCGTGAGACGTGCCTGGCCGGTCGCCTGCGCCGCGTGTTGGGCCACAGGCGAGAGCTGCTGACGGTCGTGTCCGTGGTTCGTCACCTCGTCAGTCACGATCAGATGGTGTGTCGTGTCGACGGCGATTTGCACGTTGTAGCCCACCATGCCGGTGCCGCGGCCACTCGTGGCCATGGAACGGGCGTCTGGGTCGGTGAGTGACAGCTGGCCATCAGGCGCGTCGCGCAGGTGCGCACCAATGTCATTCAGGCGCTGGATCTGCGTGGTGACGATCTGCAGTTTCTCCTTCAGATGATGCACCCGAGCCTCGGGCACCAGCGCGGGATCGCGATCGGCCCGATCCAGCTCGGTGAGGTAGCGGGCGATACTGGCTTCGAGTTGCTCGATACGGGCTTGGAGCGTCCGGTCGGTGAAGTTCTTGTCGCGGTTGTTCACGGCCTTGAACTTGCTGCCGTCGATGGCGACGAGGGCCTCGGAGAACGGTTGAGCCGCCGGCACAGCAGGACGAATTCGCGGCAGACGCGACGGATCGCCGAGCCCTGGTCTTTCCGGAAGTCCGCAATGGTCTTACAGTCAGGCATGAGCCGGGTGAGCAACCACATCAGCTCGACATTGCGCTGGGACTCGCGTTCCAGGCGCCGGCTGGACTGAATCCGATTGAGGTACCCGTAGATAGAGAGCTTGAGCAACACCGCGGGATGGTAGGACGGTCTGCCGGTCGCTTCCGGTTGCACGCCATCAAACCCCTGCTTGGCCTGGTCGAGCCCGTCGACGAAGACGTCAACCACACGAACAGGATTGTCCTCGGCGATGTCGTCCTCAAGTGACTCCGGAAACAGGGTCCGTTGCGACCGGTCTTGCCCTGCCATGAAGCGCTTCATCAGGTATACCTCGTCAGGCGAATGGACGGTACCGATGAGATCCGTCGTCGCATCGTCACCATGGGACGCGTGATCATGTGGTGAAAAATACAACGTATCGAGCGGCATCGCCATGGCAACCGACTCCCGAATGAATGGCTACCGTCCACTCGGTCAATGAAGCATGTGACGTGGGCAAGACCAAACTGTTCCGTACGGATGCGGCCCACGTTTTCACACACCCTCGGTCGAGACCTGCCGGTCACCGGACCTATGTTCTGACACGACCTGCCCGATCAAATAGGGGTGCTCACAGGATTCGGATGATAACGTACGCTACCAAGGTGACTCGCTTGTAAGATCGGCAATCCTTCCTTCCGCGCGACGAGGATTACCGAATAGCTGCGGAAGGTGGGAAGCTCGACATTGCCCAACAGATGGCCAACCATGAAAGTGCCCGCACGACGGGCCTCTATGATCGGCCCACCGATCAGGTCTCGCTCGATGAGGTGGAACGGATTGTGATTTAACGGCAGATAACGACGGGAATCATGCGCGTGGAGCGTGAGCCATGATGACACCCCGCCGGGTGAACGTCCCTTCGACCACAACCAATGGAGGGACGTATGTTCGACGTATTCAATAATTCACGAGCGCCCGCCGGACCGCTTCCGGCTCACGATCAATTACCAGAAGATAGGCGCGTGTCGCTCCGCTCGGGATGGCGCGTCCTTGCTCCCATTGCTGCACGGTCCGAAAGCTGAACCCATACTGCTTGGCAAATTCGCTCTGACTCATCCCGACTTTCTTCCGAATGCGGGCCACATCAATCTCGTGAGGAACATGGACCACGTATGGATGCGTGTGTCCATTGACCCAGTCCAGAGCTTGCTTGGCACTCGCGATCATGCGCCGCCCTGCCGATGGTGTGTGCTTCTTCATCGCGCCCTCTTTCTGCGATACGCTGCTGCCAGAGCTCCCAACGTGGCCTTGAACTCGTTCCGCTCTACCTGCGTCAGGTCAACCCGTTCATTCTTCACAAACACGTTGAGGAGAAACACTGGTATATCTGTTCCACTGAAAAACGTGATCACCCGATATCCTCCTCGTTTTCCTTTGCCTTTTCCTGCAAACCGTATTTTTCTCGCTCCGCCTGTCCTTGGCAAGACACTCAACGATGCTCATCCGTTCCTGCTCCGAAAGACCGGCTCGCTTCGCATCGCTCAAATACGCGTCAGTTTCGATGACCGTCTGCACCAAGTAACTATACGTTAATTGCGTATAGCTGTCAACAACCGCCCGTTCGCGAGCAACGTGTGACGTGCGATGCTCATCGTAGCGTCCCTCCCGTTACCCTCATTCACGTGTCGTTGAATGAAGCCGAGTCGATGGTGATTAAAAGAGCGTACCTGGACGTTCCTGTGTTCGGGCTTGGCGAGGGTACAGCCCTCACGCGATGTGAAGGCGTCGGACGTTGATCTGGTCGCGTCGGACCTGCGCCAGCTCATAGTGCGCTTGTTGCACGAGCCACCCGTCTTCGGTCCCGCCAAACGCCTTAGCCAGCCGCACGGCCATTTCCGGCGAAATGCCCCGTTTGCCGTTCACCAGTTCCGATAGCGTGTTGCGCGTGACCCCTAGAGCCGTCGCCGCGGCGGTGATGCTCAAGCCGAGCGGCTTAATGCACTCCTGCAACACGACCAGGCGCCGGGATGTGGCGGGTTCTTCATGCTCATAACTCGGTCTCCCTTTCGTGATCATCGCGATCACCCACGCGTGTGCGCCGTGGTCGAAGCGGAAGATCACCCAACGCGCTCCGGGCTTGGCTCAAGCACGTACAACGAGCACTGGCTGGTCGACCGCTATGGATTTTCGGCGTGGGCCGAGCGTGTCCAAGCAATAGGAAGCGGCATCATTGTGGCCTGGACTTACCAAGTCGTGGCAGTATACTTCAGGCGTATGGGACTTAGACGCCACACCGTCGTATTAAGTGCCTATAGCTTGGTCGTGTCATTGGACGTATCGATAGCATTGGCTACTGAATTGGTGCGCGAAGAGCCAATCCCTATTCAAACAATTCTCGCCAACCCGCAAGCCTTCAACATGCGGGCAGTGCGGCTTCAGGGAACGATCAAGTCGTTACAAGTGATTCCGGACGGCGGAGGCTGTCAAATGCAAGGAGCATATGATGCCTATGTGTTTCTCCTTGATGACCACACGGGGGAACTCCCAATTATTGACCGTGGGAATTGTCTCGGTCCTAGGATTAGGCGACATGCGGTCAAACCTCTGATGACGGAATTTTCAGCAGGAGAACATGTCGAAGTCGTCATTGATGTGTCCGTCATCTATTCTCCCAACTTCGACTCCCGGTGCGCCCGTCTTCATTCCCACGTCCACACAGGATAGATGAGGCTTTGGATGTGTGCTCGATGCACGGGACCAAAGTAGCGCGCATCGAAAGAACGGCTATTGGTGTCCGACATCAGCAAAAGTTCCGAGGCGGCCAGCACATGATCGGTGCCCCGGAACCGTGGGAGCGGTCTCCCCATCGAATCCGCCTCACTGGGCTGGCTCGCTGGAAGAAGCGTCCCGTTGATTGTCACACCCTCATCCGTCACGCTCACGACATCATGATCTGACGCCACGACCTTCTTCATCATGTTCCCATATCCGCCAGGACAAAATCCCACCCCGATGTAGCCCCGCTCCTTCGCCAGGTCGAACTCCGGGCGCTCCGGAGGACACCACAACTCACAGTAGCCTGCACAGTCGACTTCATAGCCACGGTAGACCAGTAGACGGAGGGCTCACGAGCGGCTCTATTACTATTTACCAAGGTGCTACGTATTGCGAGCTGTCCCCGATGGACTTCCTCTTTAGGCCTTGCGTCATGAGAACTAGGATCCGCGTCGGTCGTGAAAATCACACAGCCGCGCATCAATGATTTTCTCCGCAGGTGGATCTCGCGTTTTCCTTAGATGCGCTGGTGAACATGGCCGCGGCGCTGGGGGTGACCAATACGAAGTAGACTTACAGTATCGCTAGCACAAGCCGCGCACCAGGTGCATCGTGCTGCGACGGTCCCGTCTTGATAAAGGGGGGACCTCCCCGCCCGATCAGGAAGTTGTCATATGTGTGCTTATGGCACTGGCGAGAATCGAGCGATAGGAGATGTGTGTCGTGAATACCGCTCGCCTTCAAGAAAACATCAATGAGTCTCTTGGGTGAAGCCAACCTGCAATTCTGGGAAGAATTCTTGGTGCACATCGTCCAAGTCGGCACTCGAGGGTTCTCACTTGAATGAGCCTTGGCAGACTGCCAGTCGACTTGACCGTAACACTATGGACGACCAGGAGTGGCAATTCCAATCGGAGCCTGTGGAGCGGTCGAGAACGTGGCGAGAGTGGTAGGGACCAGAACGCCACCGGCTCCAATCGTGAAACCGGATACACTGGTTGACCCTGAATTCGCGACATAGAGGAATTGCCCGTCTGGATTAATCGTAATCCCGACCGGCGCGGACGCCGCTCCCGTCGTAAAACTCGCCGGAGACGTCGGTGTTAATAATCCTCCCGCTCCAATGGTAAAAGCTGCCACCTCGTTCATGCCACTATTCGTGACATACAGGAACGATCCATTGGGCGAAATTGTCAGCCTCTGAGGGCTCGATCCCAGCGCTCCAGTGGAGAACGTCGGAGGGACTGTTGGGGTCAGCACGCCTCCCACTCCAATGGAAAAGACGGCAATGGCATTCGTTCCACTGTTTGCAACATACAGAAATAGACCATTCGGCGAAATGGCAAGCCCCTCGGGGCTCGGAGAGCCGGCACCAGTTGAAAAGGTCGCCGGACTGGTCGCGGTCAACACGCCATTGGCTCCGATGGTGAAACCCGATACGTTGTGCGTACCGGAGTTTGCGATGTAGAGAAATTGTCCATTCGGTGATACAGCCAGACCTCGCGCTAATGTCCCACTCGTTGGAAACGTTGCTGGAGACGTCGCAGCCAGTACACCACCCGATCCGATCGAAAAACCGGCAACGGTGTTCGAGGCGCTATTGGCGACATAGACAAATGCTCCGTTTGGCGTGATCGCTATCCCACGCGGAGAGGATCCTACACCGGTGGAAAACGTTGCTGGTGCAGTCGGAGTGAGGTTTCCGGTGGTTGCGTTGATCGTGAAAGCCGAGACATTGGCGGAACTCTGGTTTGACGAATAGAGGAATTGACCGCTGGGGGAAATGGCTACCCATTCAGTGTTTGTCCCTCCGGTAGAAAAACTTGCAGGAGTTGTTGCTGTCAGGGCCCCGCCGGCCCCTATTCTGAAACCTGAGAGAGTGTTCGAACCATCATTGGCTGTATAGAGGATGGCGGAAGTCGATCCTGTTCCCTCGAACCCTCCTCCTCCCCCTCCTCCATTCGGGCATCCGGCAAGAAGCACACTCATCGGCGATGCGAGAAGTAGGAGCATAATTCTTGTCATGATGGATGGTCCTCCTGGCTCAAATGTACCACCGCAACAACCTTTAGCCAAACGAGCCATGCTTTATTGACCTCGTCGGAATCACGTCTAAGTCGGGCTTCCGTTCGAACCATGGAAGACAATGGAATCACGGGGTGATTTATCCACACGCTCAAGGAGCAACTGTTGTGGGTCACAGCGCTCCCTACGGTCGACAAACGGTGGGACGCGCTCCCGGCTTGGCTCGTCACGTACAACGAGCACTGGCTGGTTGACCGCCATGGATTTTCGGCGGGGGCCCAGAGTGTCCCAGCAAAATGGGAAGCGGCATCATTGTGGCCTGGACTTGCCAAGGCTTGGCGGTATACTTTTTTAATATGAAACTTAGACACCATATCACTGTAGTGATGGCCTATTGTGTAGTCATGTTTCTGCACGTGCCGACCATATCGGCTACTGATTTGGTGCGCGAAGAACCAATCCCCATCCAAACGATTATCACGAACCCTCAAACCTTCAATATGCGGGCAGTACGACTCCAAGGAATCATTAAAACGTTACAAGTGTTTCCAGGTGGGGATACTTGTCGCGTACACGGGCAATACGCTGGGTATGCGTTCATCCTCACCGACCCCACCGGTGAACTCTCCATTTTTGACCTTGTGACCTGTCACGGTCCTGGTCGACCGAGGTTTCGCGCAGGGAAACCTCGGATGACGGACTTTGCTGTGGGCGACAGTGTTGAAGTCGTTGTTTATGTCTCCGTCAGCTACTCTCCTGATTTTGCCCTCCATACCGTACAGGGAGCACTCCGGTGGGTTGGGCGAATGCCTCCCCTAAGTGATGCCTCTTCAGGCACGACCCCCTGACTTTCCGATATCTCCACATGAGTCTATGGCCTCCTCTACTTCCTCACGGTCGGTGATCAATACGAACTTCTCACGGCTTGGCAAGAGCACACATATTTCATCCCCTGAGAATCGATCATAATTCCGGACTTGTTGAATCGTATGCTCTTCTTCGAAGAGATAGGTTTTGGATGTCTGTGAAACATCATGGATGATCGTGATTCCACTGCCCGTACCATTCCTAAAAGCAACCACGATTTCTAGGCCTGGTTGGCCATCCGTATCGGCGAACAGATGGATTTCCCCCATTCTCCATCTGGAATCGCTGTAGGTTGTCAATTCGTTTTCGCGGTCTCGGAGGATACAGACGCATATGAGCTGATCGTTCGCGTCCCGACTTTCAAAAATGACTTCCTTCCCAAGCGCTCCATCTGTATCGACAACTTCTTTGATCTGTATGGTTGCCCAGGACTGATCCGCATATTCCCTCACCGTCCGATCACGATCACGGATGAGACATAAACAGCGTAATGTTCCCTCCTCAGTTTGTACCTGGACAAGAATCTCATCTCCATCTATCGCGTCCGTATTCGCCAGAGTTGTGCCGTCAACCGAACTCCACCCAAGACCACGGTAGAATGCGATCGATGTGGTTTTGTCATGAACGACACAAACGCACGCAAGCAACCCTTCATGCGTATGGGCTAACACAACGATCTCCGACCCGGGCTCGCCGTCAGTATCTTGTACCGCAATGAGTTCCACGTTGTACCAAGCGCTATGCTGGTAGACGCGTTTGTCCCTCGTATCAAGCGTCGTAACGCAAATCTTGTTGAACTCACAAATGGATATCTCTTCTTGCAGACCGTCATCGTTTGTTTCTCCGATGAACAAAGAAAACGCTGGAGGCGTCTGATTGGCTACAAGGAGGTCGGTGAGATCGTTTGTATCAGTACGAGGATTTGGCAACGTTGCGTCATTGGTTGAAGCAGATGAGATTGCAGTGACGGCGGGAGACTCCAATGAGGACTGCGGATCCTGGATGCACGCGGCTTGGATGAACGACAAGCAGAGCACCATACACCAGGCCACTGACCTTATTGAAAGACCGAGTGGTTGCATAAACTCTCCTTATTCGGTCTCGTATAACTACTTATTCTTGGCAGTCCACAAACGACTGCCCCGCTTTCCGTCTACAGTTTCAGGCAGATCTACTGCTCATTTTGGGTGTGTCCATAACGCGATGCGTTCAGATTACCACTGCCGATGAGTGCACCAGTAGCTGAACGAAGTTCCCATGTCCCAGGACTCACGGTTCCTCCCGTTATCAAGACATTACCGGTATTCGTTTGTAATTCGGCTTGATGTCCGTCACGGCCAACCCACAGGTTCCCATTGGAAACAAGAGCCCCCGTGCTACTTCGGATCTCCCATGTCCCAGGGCTCCACGATCCGCCAACGATAAGGACGTTCCCGTTCAGGAGTTTGGTGCACGTGGAACCATCTCGAGAGGCCCAAGTATAATTGGCACTAATCAAAGTCATGCTGCTATTTCGAAGTTCCCAGCTGATATACCCTGGACCACCACCAACTAAGAGCATATTGCCATTATTCAATTGAACGGAACAGTGACCGGAGCGGCCAGACCACAGATAAATACCCGTAGTGCTAGTGCCGGATACAAGACTCCCGTTTGTACCTCGAATTTCCCACGTTCCTGATGAGCCATAACCACCAGTAATCAGGACGTTTCCGTTAGAAAGCACCGAGGCACTGTGACCGTATCTGCTTGTCCAAAGCGTTCCCTGGCTGACGAAGCCACCGGCGCCGTTACGGATTTCCCAGGTTGCAGGAGAAGCGCCTCCTCCTACGATGAGCACATTGCCATTACCGAGCAAGGAACAAGTAAAAGCCCAATCTCTCGTTGTCCATAATGTTCCGTTACTGACATGGCCTCCTGTTGCATTTCGAATTTCCCACGTCCCTCCAGATGCAGATCCTCCAGCAAGAAACGTGTTTCCGTTAGGGAGTAGGACTGCGCAATGACTTATTCGTGTCGCCCACAAGGTGCCTGAGTTGAGGAACCCTCCGCTGGCACTACGCCTCTCCCAGGACCCCGCTGTAGTGCCCCCCCCCTGCAATTAAGTTATTCCCTGCCAATGCAAAAGAACCGCCCCCAAACAACACGAAAACCATCGCAGCCCACAACAAATAGTACCGACGCATGCGACACCTCCTGTGTAGTGAACACTCATTCGAACGGCTCGACTGACGTCCTGAGTATCTGCTTCGCCGCAACCTCCTTTCGAAAAGAAATTCTCTGATCAACCAAGTCTTCTACCCGTTGCGTGACGCTCACCGGACCGGTCGGGGCTCCACTCGGCACCGTGGCGGTCATAGCGGTCGTCGACGCTGTGGCACGGTCGCGGTGTTGAACTTCACAATATTGGAGGCGGAGGGGCGCACTGAACCCTGTGCCGTAGATAGTAACCGTCGTTCCAATGGGACTTGCTGACAGGGTGAACGGCAGGACTGCAAGTGTGGAGGACGGTCGCAGAGTGATCCCAGTCAGATTCCCCACGCTGCCATAGGCATTGATCGCGTGGTCACTCGCGGGATCGATGACAGCGCGCGGGCGGCTCGCGTTATCGTAGACGTAGCTGGTATCGGCAGCGAGGCTCGGGAAGACCAGGAGGAGCGCCAGTGCGATGGCGAGCGAGAAGACCGCGATGTGGCTCGTGCTCCACCACCCAAGGAAGAACAGAGTCACGTTCATCAGAACTCCGATCGGTCGCGTTTTGTGCAGCAGCAGGTTATTTACCTAGGACACCCTCTTTTCATGTAATGGTCTACTTATCTCTGTTCGAGCGCAATACCAGAAGATGGCCTTAGCCATGAGAGGGGGTGGCGGGCCATATAGCTCTATGGACGAGGCGTTGAAGGACGATGGTATAGAAATCCTAAAATTGTGTGATGGCTTCTTCCGCTCCCTCGAGCAGTCGCTGCACTTCCTCCACATAAATCTCCGTCGTCGCATAATGCTGATGCCGCATCATCTTTTGCATCCGCGTCGGGTTGGCATCATTGAGGAGGGCAAAGGTCGGAGTGGAATGGCAGAGACTATGCACCAGAATGCCGGATTTCTATACCCTCACCAAGAGTAGTTCTTCGGTATCGAGTGGCTACTAACCGGTGCTCGAACGCCGTCGGCCCTCGAGCCGGCGGCGGCCGTCTTCACTCCCACGTCCAGATCGGATGAATGCGGCTTTGGATGTGCGCTCGGTGCACGGGCCCAAAGTAGCGCGCATCGAAGGAACGGCTATTCGCGTCCGACATCAACAAGAGGTCCGATGAGGCCAGCACATGATCGGTCACACGAAACTGTGGGAGCGGTCGTCCCAACGAATCCGCCTCAAAAGGTTGACTCGCTGGCATGAGAGTTCCGTTGATCGTCACCCCATCATCCGTCACGCTCACCACATCATTGTGGGCAGCAAGGACTCTTTTCATCATGTAGCCGTATCCGCCGGGACAGAACCCCGCCCCGATGTAGCCCCGCTCCTTCGCCAGATCAAACTCCGGACGCTCCGGGGGACAGAACAGCACATAGGCCCCTTTCTCAATCGGATCGTGTGACATCGTATAGAGGCCGAGGGGAATGCTGCGCGTGGTGTTGAGACGAAGACCGGATTGATGAGCCAGGACGAGGCCTAGTGCGAAACAGAGACCCACAATCACAATCGGGTGTCCCAGGCGACTCCACCCTATCGTCATAGTTCAATCTTAATAGGGTGTGGAACCTGCGGCTCACAGAGCCTGTCACTCACCGCTGGCGGTGCAATGGCGGCCCGTGCCGCAAAGATAGGATCCTGGAAGAAGAGCGGCTGCCGGCCGTAGATGGCCGGAAATCCCGCGACGTAGATCACCATATCCCCGGCTTCAAGGATCTGTCCCTGCGCGTCTTTCTTCGGCCCCGGCATCCGGAGGCATTCGTCGGGGGTCAGCAACGGCCGTTGGACCTCGTGCTGCGAGCGGGATTCCTGCGCTTGGATGGCGCTCATACGGCGTCGGCTGACGGTCAGTTTGTCTTGGATGACAGTCGTTTGTCCGGTGAGCCGGGACAGATGTTCGGCCGTTTCGAGGCGATTCGGCGGAAACGCATTTTGGATATGGCAGTTGGAGCTAATGGCTTCATCCGCACCGTACCCGGTCTCACGGCTCCGCAGTTGGTTGATGTCCTGACAGATCAAATAGAACTTCAGGCCATATCCCGCCATGAACGCGAGGGATTCTTGGAAGATTTCGAGTTTGCCGAGGCTCGGAAACTCATCGAGCATGCCCAGCAAGCGATGGGCATAGGCGGGCTTGGTCGTCAGGTGTGACGCTGTGGATCGTATCCCGAGACGCGCAAGCAGGCCCAGGAACCCGGATGGTCGAACCGTCTCGCGATGAACGGCACTCGTGTCGGTGAGTAAACGCATGGCCATGGCCACGAAGACGCGAATTAACGGGCGCAACCGAGCTTTGTCGTTCGGCTTGGTGACGAGATAGAGACTCACCGGATTTGGATGGTGCATGAGATCTCGAATCTTGAATTCTGAGGCGCTGACGTTGTGGGCGACGAGGGGGTCGCGATAGAGCGCCAGGTAGGATTTCGCGGACGAGAGGACCGAGCCCGCTTCCTCCTCCGGTCGATCCAGCATGTCTCGAGCGGCGGCGCCCACCACCGGATGCACCTGCCCGTTCACGTGACCATAGGTCGTCATCTCTTTCCACAGCTCGGCGATGGGCCGTTGGGGATCGGCCAACATCCGATCGACAGCGGGTAAGGAGGTGGTCGTGCCGTCCTGTCGGGCTTGGTAGAGCGCGTGCAGCATGACGCCCACCAGCAACGCTTGGCTCGTCTTCTGCCAATGAGATTCCAGCCCACGTCCGTCTGGATCGACCAGGATCGTGGCCAGATTCTGGACGTCGGCCACTTCGTGTTCGGTGCCGAGCCGCACTTCATCCAGCGGATTCCACCGCACCGTGCCCTGTGCCGCAGCCGGTTCAAAACGCAACACTTGATTCTTCGCGTGGTGCTGTCGCCATCCGGCGGTGAGCTCCCACAACTCCCCTTTCAAATCGGCAATAAGGGCGCTATGCGGCCAGGACAACAGCGTCGGAATCACCAAGCCCACTCCTTTACCGGATCGGGTCGGCGCATAGGTCAACACATGCTCCGGCCCACTGTGGCGCAAGTAGTGCAGTGTGCCATTCGCATCCACCCAACCCCCGACATACACGCCATCGGCTGGTTGGTGCGGCGAGTCGTTGAACCAATCAAGAACGGTTCGTGTGCGAGGCAGCAACGCGGCGGCTTCGATGTCGTCTCGGTTGGCCCATCGTGCCGAGCCGTGGAGAAAGGGATTGGAGCGAGGCCGTGAGGCCTGGACCGTACGCGCGATGGTGAGACACAACAAGCCACTCGCTGCCACGATCATGCCGAATCCTCCGGATTGTCGGAGTTGCAGTGGATAGTCGCTCCTCCAACGGGAGGCCCATTCAAGAATGGCCCAGGGCTGATACAGTCCACCGAAATGGTCACCCAACACGTCTTGATAGTTGAACGTAGCGGCAAAGAATTGGGTGGCCGCCTGCAAGCCAAAGACGAGGGAGGCACAGGCGAGGAAGGGAATGACCAGGCCTGGTTTTGGGTGTGGAGCCCGAACCTGGGGACCCACCGCATTGTTGTAGGTCGTGCTCATCGGCGTCGTCCTCTTCCAAGTCTGATCGATCCTGACGCGTTCAGATGAAGCGTGCGCCCTCGTGTGAACGATTGAAGCCGTTCGTACGTGGCTTCATCAACGGGAAGCACCAAAGTCTCGTCCTGCCGATGGACCAACGCGAAATGCCTGCTTTCGATCTTGTTCACGGAACCGAACTGCACCATCCCTTTGTCTCGTGCCTCGAACCGTCTGACGGTCGGGGTGCGAATGACCTGCAACCGTGTTCGTTCCTGTTCGGCAAGGTCGCGGAGGACGGCATCACTCGGTACGGTGAGTGCCGGGGCGGTCTGCGTGGATTGTGACGCCTGCGCCGACGGGTGCGAGTGGATGGGAACGCCTCGATGTAGATTGCGCTGAATCAGTGTCGTCAGAGGGGTAAGGTCGCCAGAGAACGACCGCCGCGAGGCCTCCAGCATGTCCGCTTGGGTCATGTTCTTCCAGACAATGGTATAGCCACTGTTGTGCGCCACCTGGCTGAACAAGGCCCGGAGCGCCCGTCCATTCCCGTCCCGGAAGGGATGCAGCGCATTCAACTCGGCCAGATAGTGCGCCGCACGCTCACTAAATGCTGCCGGCTCAAGTCCGCGGAGATGGTGTTCCTGTGCCAGTTCCCGAAAGATCGTCCCAGCGGCACGTTCAAGATAGGCATGGTGCGCAAAACGGCTCGTGCCCTTGATGACATCCACCCTCCGTAATTGTCCAGCCCACTCGTAGAGATCCCCGAACAGATGACGATGAATCGCTTGCAGATGAGGAAGATCGAACGCGCCCGGAATGGGGTCTTGCACCAATTCGTGTGAACGCTGCGCGACGAATTGCGCCTCAGTTGTTTCTAGCGTGGCTTCGTCAGTAATGCCCAAACGATTCTTGAGCACCCCCGTTGTGGGGTCGGTATCGTCATCGTGGCTTGAATATCGGGACATTCGGAAAACGACTGTAGAGTTTCTTAATGAGGTCGTCGTTCGACATTTCACCCCGCGCGATCTTGCGCATGTCCTCCACGGTCTCGGCGGGCACCGTCAATCCTTCGAGCTCCTGCTGCGCGACGGCATCGTCCACCGCATCGAGATTGCGCTGAATGTCGGCTTCGGTCAGCATCACGGTATCTTACCCCCAGTCCCCATTTCACAACAAGAAGAACGTACGCAACCGGCGCGACTCCACCGCCTGAGACGGGGCCTCGGTCACATCCTCCGCGCGAGCCTCCTGCGTGGTGCTCATCGCCTGTGTCCTCTCCCAAGCCTGATCGATCCTGACGCATTCAGATGAAGCGTGCGTCCTCTCGTGAATGCTTTGAGTCGTTCATAGGTGGATGCATCAATGGCGAGTACCAACCTGTCATCCTGACGGTGAACCAATGCGAAGTGCCTACCCTCGATCATCTCCACCGCCCCGAATCGCACCCTCCCCTCGTCTCGTGCCTCAAACCGTCTGATGGTCGGTGTGCGTATGACCTGCAATCGCTTTCGTTCCTGTTCTGCAAGACGCCGGAGCATCGCATCACTCGGTGGCGTGAGCGGTGGTGCTGTCTGCATCGGAGCGGTGGCCGATAGAGTCTCTGCGGTAGATGGGCGTGGCAAGTCCCGCACGTGACGTTGGCGCTGTGCTTCTAGTCTGGCATCATCGAAGCGAATGGTAAGATGGGAGCGCCCCGCGACCTGTGCCACACGAGTTTTGAAGGCATCGGAGCCTGACACCGCGATCGTGGTGCCGTATTTCTGGATCGCGAGCCGGAGCGCCGCGTCGATTCCGTCATTCGTCACTTCACGCGAGACCTGGAGGCGGGTCCCGTCATCGCGGACAGCCGAGAGCCCGACACGATAAATGATCGTGCCCTGTTTGGTGATGTGGTCCTGATTCGCGCCCACAACGGCATCCACGAGTCTCGTTCCAACCGCCGTGATCGTGTCGCCAGTCAGACCACGGGAGACGTCTCGAGCCCGTAACGCACGCAGCGCCTCCTGATCGCCGGCGAGCGCTTGCTGACGCAACCAATCAGCCCAGGTCAGTCTGGTGTAGCGTGCCGTGATGGCGGCACAGTCTCGTCGATGGCGATCGACAATCTGACGGAGATCGGATCGAAGCGTCTGCGACACCGTCGCGTAGAGCAGTTTCTTCGTAATCCGTCCGCGCATGGTCAATTTGATCGTGTCCCGTTTGATCTGTGCCGCTCGCTTCGCGGCGTCCATGGCGTGTGCCTTGCGGGTCCGCGCCTCCTGCATCGCAACCGCTCGTCCCTGAGCGCGCGTGAGCCGGTCTTGCTGATACCGTTCATAGAGCGCCGTCGTATTCATGTGGCTCCGAACCGGTGTCGCAGCATAGCGTCTGGTCGCCTTCGTGGTCTCGACGATGCCAGGAGGCTCAAACCGACCAAGACGGCGTTCAAGTGACATCATGGAGAGATCCCGCGCCACCGAGCTGGCCCGCACAAAGGTCCCCTGCCCGTCTGTGATGACCAACCCTTGGCCGCGCGGTTGGATGGCCAAGCCATGCTGACGCAGCACCTGATGCAATGCAGACCAGGTGTGTGCCGACCGAAGCTCGTCAAGACAGCCTCGTTGCATCCAACCGATCAGGCTTTCGGTGCCCGCCTGCCGCTCCATATCGGAGGCCCGATTCTCCCCACTGGTTTTCCGGACCTGGTGATGGTCCCGTTCGAGATGAAAGGATTCTTCCAAACTGTCACAGAGTTCGCCAAAGGCCCGATAGGCCTTGTACGGATCATGGAGGGTGTAACGCGTCGGATGGATTTTGTTGATGGCCAGATGCAGATGGACATTGTTGGTGTCATGGTGCAACACACTCACCCGCTGATGTGCTCCGAACCCCAGCCGGTGACAGACGCGATCTTCGATCGCTCGCAGAGTCTGTGCCGAGGGGAACTCACCAGGCCGGAAACTGATGATGAGATGATAGGTCTTGTCCGACTGCGCTCGGGTGTTGAGCGATTGGGTATTGAGCATTTCGAGGGAAACAGCTTCGTGCCGATCGCTCTGACAGTTCGTCAGCGTGATCTCCCCGACCCGTTCCTGTCTCCCTTGAGTGTTGGTGAGATAGTCCACGAGAGACACGACATTGCTCTTCCGCAGGGATCGCATCGGCACATGTTTGATGATCATGGGCCGTCGTCCTTCTGTGAACTCGTGCGTGGGTTCGTGCCTGGACTTGAAATGGGGTCGGCTTGTGGCCGAAGGACTCGGTGCATCAGCGCCACCATCTGATCCTGCGTGCGGTCGATCTTCGTCAACGTCTCACGGATGGTGCGGGCATCGATCCCCGGGGCGGGCTTCCCGTTCGAGAGCCACAATTTTAAGAGTCCGCCGAGTCGCCCAAGATCCCCATTGATCTTGACCAACTCCTCTACTTGATGGTGGTCCACGATGCTGCGAATGGGATAGCCCATGCCGACGCGCAAGAGATAGGACGACTTGCTCAAGCCGGTCGAGCGGGCTTGCTGTTCGATGGTCTCCCGCTCGTCCGGGAAACAATAGACTTTGATCGGTGGGGAGTCTTTGCGATTGGTCTTCTGTCGTGGCTTCATGCCCCGCCTATATGGTGGTCTGCAACCTTCCAATGCCTCGAACGAGAGACACCCCGTTGAGCGCGCAGGCGCGAAGAAGGGAATGGTGAAGGATGGCTCACCAGTGCTGCTGGTGGGCCCCCTTCACCTATCCTGCCCCGCTGTTCGACATTCTTCTTCTATGTAACAGGACTCATAGATGTCTGGCAACAGTTGTTTTCTCTAGATTGAACGTGTTTTTTATTGTATAAGTAGTTCTTACAGCTTGTTTGTGCGTTGTTTCACCCGGTACGTTCTGACTGTCGTGAAGGAGACTCATGGAACCGCGGTTGTCGGCGCGGATTGCGGAGCGCGTCAAGCAGCACCCGGCGTCACCCCGCGAACGCAATCGGGCCGTCTTTCTCGCGTTGCTCCCGGAGATTCGCCAGGCCTTGGATGAGGGGTGGTCCGTGATCACGATTTGGCGAACGTTGCACGCGGAACAGAAGGTGACCTTCAGCTATCAGGCGTTTCGGCTGTACGTCAACAAGTTGATCCCGACGCCCGCAAAAGCCAGACCGACCTCCCCATCCCTGCCGCGCGAGCCAGGCTCCGCGAAAGGAACCTCAGGCTTTACGTTTAATCCCGTTCCCAACAAGGAGGAACTCATCTAATGGCAGCCATTCATCTGATCGTGCAAGGCAAGGGTGGTGTCGGCAAATCCATGATTGCGGCGTTCATCGCGCAGTACAAACTGGGCAAAGGCAAACTCCCGCTCTGCATCGATACCGATCCGGTCAATGCGTCGTTCGAAGCCTACAAGAAGCTCAACGTCCAGCGGCTCGCGATCATGCAGGGGGATGAGATCGATCCGCGCCGGTTCGATCACCTCGTGGAACTCGTCGCAAAGACCAAAGCGGATGTGGTGATCGATAATGGCGCAAGTTCCTTCGTGCCGCTCTCGGCCTATGTGCTGTCGAATCACGTGCCGACCTTATTGTGCGATATGGGCCATCAGTTGATCGTGCACACCGTCGTCACGGGTGGACAAGCCTTGCTCGACACGCTCACCGGTCTGACGCAGCTCATCCGTCAGTTCCCGGCTGACGTCCCCTTCGTCGTCTGGTTGAATCCGTACTGGGGTCCGATTGAGTTGGAGGGCAAATCCTTTGAGCAGATGAAGGCCTATCGGGAGCACAAAGATCGGATCTCGGCCATCATCCCGCTCCCGGATTTGAAAAAGGAAACGTTTGGGCGCGATCTCAGCGACATGCTGCAAGCCCATCTCACCTTTGAGGAGGCCATGGCCCTCTCCTCGATCACGATCATGGCGCGGCAACGGTTGTCGATCATCAAGACGCAGCTCTTTGAACAGTTCTCGGCCGTGCCGGTGCTGTGATGGGCGCCGATCCCACCGACGACTTGCTCAAGGAAATTGCCTCGAAGCATGGCGTGGCGCTGGACCGGGAAGATCCGATTTTGATCGTGCAGACGATGCACGAACGGTTGTTGGCCGAGAGCCGGTCCGCGCAACAGGCCATGCTGGAAGACTATCGCACCACGCTCGAAGGGTTGTTGGAACGATGGAGTGCGGAGACCACAGCCAAAGCGGAGCGGATTGTGACGGCGTCGCTGACCGCGAGCACCGAGACCATGAAAGCGCAGATGGCGACGTACACAACCGAGGTGACCAACGCCATTCGGACAGAAGTCACCGCGGTGCTGGAACAGACTGAGACAAGGATGCGCTGGGCCACCACCGTGGGGTATCTGAATCTCCTCGCGGCACTGGTGACCGTTCTTGCAGCCGTCGTGCTCTATTGGACGCTCCGCCCCTAACCCGCGAGACCACCCCAACAGATAGGGGCAACATCCGCGCATGACGGATGCCTAAATAAAAGGCAACCTGCTAAAGAGGCGATGAGTTGTGGTCACACCGAGAACTCGCTCCACTTGTTCACACGGTTATCCCCAACAGATGGGGACAGTGGGGCGGGACACGCAAGAGAAAGAAGGAACGGGAGCCATGATTCCCTCCCCTCCCACCTGCTGCCCCATCGCACCAGCTCCATTCCTCCTCAGCCTTTCGGCGCGGATAACGCGTGAGGATAGTGCTTGGCGAGGATCCGGTTCAGCCGTTGAATCAGATCCGGTCTTTTAAACGTCACATGCCCATTGTGGTTCTTAAAGAGCCGAATGGAGAGATAGTCATTCTCGGCATGCTTCGGCCACGCTGCGGTGCTCTGCATCGCATCGGCAATGAGCCGATAGGCTCCTCTCCGGTGATCGGCCTCTGGCTTGCCATCACAGAGATGAAAGACGCGGAGCAGATCGTCCAGATGATCGGTCTGCTGCATATTGGCGCTTCCGTAGGAAGTCAAATACGTCATCACGATGCGCTTCCCAAATTTCTGTGGGAGATTTGTTTTGTAATCCCACGAGAGACGGCGAAAGCACTCAATCACCCCCTGCTCGAACATGTCCACCCGTGAATCATGGAGCGTGGCAAAAGTGGCGTGAATCGCCTCGCGCGTGAGTTCCGGCACCTTCTCTGCTCCGATTTGCTCATCCACCTCCTTTCTCTTCGACGCGGACATCATGGACCGCAGGCCAGAATCCTGTAAGAGTGTCGTCCATCCGCCGGCATCGAGACAGGCTTGAAATGTCTCCAACAGCGTCGTTCTATTCGAACATTCCCCAGTCATACGGAGACCGTGACCTCGCCACCCGCGGGCCATGGAGAGATCAGGAAATCCGAGCCGTGCCGCAGTCGCCAGGGCGTGGGCCTGCTCTAATTTTTCCAATGCCTCTTGAAACAAGATCAGGACCGCCTCCCGTTGCTGCAACAGATTGGCGATGCTGAGACTCGGGATCAGTTCATTTTCTTGTCCTGCGTCACCGTCCGGGCTCACAAAGATGGTCTCCGCTTGGGTCGTCATGCTGGCGTCCTTTCTGTTCCCACGATCGGACTCTCGTCTGGAATCTGAAACGGGCCGACCCAGGGGCCTGAGTGCGCCTTTGCGGTGAGGTCGGCCATGATCTAGTCTTGCACGGCTCTATCGACGCCTTGTTGTGTCCAGTAGGCCCGTGCGTGTCGTTCGGTCTCGTCCATGATCACTCCTGCATGTCGAAAAGAAGACACGGGGGGTTGTCGCTGGCAGTCTGGACAGTGCCAACCCTTGCCACCATTCGTATTCGCTGATTCATCGATCCTGTTTGCTGTCATGATGATGTCCTTTCTTCCTCGACTCCGACTGTTGTTATGCTGCGTTCGTTCCCTACATCGTCATTGGTGTGAAGGAGGGTTCACCCCTCCCCGTCCAGCCACCCTTCATCAGCGAAGGAGACGTGTCGCCCCTCCCCCATCACGATATGATCGAGGACACGAATGCCCAGTAACTCGCCCGCGCTGACGAGTCGTTTCGTTAAGGTGCGGTCCTCCAGGCTCGGTGTGGGATCACCGGAGGGGTGATTGTGCGAAAAAATCACGGCTGCCGCGCTCATGCACACGGCGGCTTTAAATGCCTCACGTGGATGGACGATCGAGAGCGTGAGGCTTCCGACCGACACGACCTGATAGCCGATGGGGGTGTTCTTCGCGTCGAGGAACACCACGACGAATTCCTCGTGTGGTCGCCCCTCGAAGTGGGCGCGGAGCAATCTCGACACATCGGATGAATCCGCAATCTTAGGTGCGCCATACAGGGCCGAATGAGGTTCTTTCACCACCTGCAGCCGATAGAGGGGGATACAAACTGACGTGGTGCCCTGCTGGCCCTGGTTTGCTGGTACGATCTTCTTCGCCATCTTCTCGCCTTTCGCTTCTGTGCGATGCGTGGTCAGGGAGCCGGAACGAGTGCGGTCGTTCCGACTCCCGCTTGTCGGCCTACCGTGGATATTTCTCGGTGAGATACTTGCGATGGGCCATCCGATCGAGCTGCGCGAGATCGAGGTTCACCCGCTCGCAGAAATGACGGAGATCCGTGAGAAAATCGGACAGCACGGTATCGACCGAGGCGCCTGGCTCCCGTAAGGCGGCCACGCGATAGTAGGCCAACGCCTGCGCGGCTCGATCCGCCCGAATCGCATTCGGATGCCGCTTCACCTTTCGAACATTCGCCCGATACATCGTTGTTGTGTTCATCCTCGTGTCCTTTCTGTTGGACTGTCTCCCCATGAGAACAGCCACCCACGAGACCAACGGCCACATCGCGTCGACCGGCCCACCGGTCTCTTTCACGAACATGTGTTGCGCCTCTCACGCACAGCAGGAGGCGCAACACCATCTCCGAATCTGTGGCCACGGACGCGTGCGAGCGTGACAGCCCTCCGGGCCGTTGGCTGGCGCGGTTGCTGTCGGGAGTGCCACACACCGTGGGGGGCGAGGGAATTGGATGGAATGGAAAAAGAGTCAGCACGGTCGAGCCGCCGCAGGCGACACGACGGTGCTTAATGAGAGGCACGGCGCTGGCGCGGTGCCACCATACTGGTGGAACGTGCCAACACACTCGTGGATCAGGATCGGAGAGATCAATTATGGAAAAGGAAGGGAAAACGAGTCTGATCAGACAAGGCCGACGAGCGAGCGAGGCCCGCCGGCCCTGTGGAGCGAATCAGTCGATCGCGCGAACGATCAGGCCGGCCTCGGGATGCTCGCCTGCGAAATCACGCAACAGATGAAAGTACTGGGCGATCCGAGGACCACGTGGATCGTCCTCCAACAGGAAGGATAGGTGGCTGAACGTGTAGAGGGACACGATGATCCCGGCGGCATCGCCCGAGACCGTGGCGTCAAAGTAATTGCCCGCATGCACGAGTGCACAGCGTTCATGACTCGGGGCGAAATAACACCCGCCGTTGCTCAAGTCATAGAAGTGCCAATACCCTCCGGTGTAGGTGGGACACAGCTTGGCGAACTGTGTGTAGAGACAATTCTCCACCGTGAGCATGTGCGTGCCAAAGTGGCGCGGCAGAAACTCGAGCCGGTCCTCTTCCGGCACCACGGTCGCCACGATCGCTGGTTGTTCGCTGTTGAATGGTTTCATGTCATTCCCTCCGAATTGTCCCAGGCGGAATTGCCTGGGTGGAGGGTCTCCAGCACACCGCACGCGCAGGAGTCAGGGCCGTGTGACACACGCTTGCGAGCACGAGGCGCAGCCGCGCGCGGAGGCCTTGACACCAAGACCGGTGTGATAGCCTCACGACACACAGGCACGCACGCCCCCTCCCCTCCTGTCTGTCCGCGGACTGTCTTCCCCACCGATGCGAGTGACGAGACCGGATTGAGGAGGCGTCTTCGCACGGTCCATCCGCGCGGCGCCGATGGACGGTGCCAATCGAATACGGGTGCGGCACGGCGCGTGCGCGGTGCCGTCCATTGGTCTGTGTGATTGCGGTCATGTGCAGGGCGTGAGTCCCGCCGTCTGGCGGGATGAGCGCAAGCGAACCAGGAGCCGCGCGGTCGCCGCAGGCGAGACGCCAAACCGATCTGAGTGGTACCAACGTGAGGGGACCGCGCCGCGTACGATCACGACGATCATGGACCAATGATGAAAAAACTGCGGCAGAAGAGTTCCTCGACGTTGATGCCGTGCGCCTTGGTGTGGGGCATGAACGACCACCAAGAATCATGTTGGGTGTTGAATGTCGTCACCCGCACCCACTGTCCGTTAGCGGCCACTTTGCGACAGCTGCTAGGGCAAGCTCCACGCCGGAAAGCTGCCGTTCATGATAGATGGTGCTCGCTTCGAACTACGCTTGGCTGGAATAGGCCTGAGTGAGCTGGAATGATGTGGGCTTGAGCACAAAACGAGCATAATTGTGTAATTGTTCGTCGCTTGGGTCACAGCGGCAGCTATAACGTTCCGGCTATGTGGTGTCGGCCCCAAAAGCATCGGAAACACGGTGCGTTGTCCCCGGCGCCCCCGCAAGCCGGTTGTCAGGCCGTATAGTCTTAAGCATCGCCATAGTCTTCCTCAAAGTATCTTTTCAAATCGGCCTGGTATCTCGGGAAGGTATCCATTGTCTGAACTAGAAACATGATGAAGTGCAGGAGTGCATGTTCTTTGAATAGAATGGTCTCAGTCTTATGTGCCCTTCTGATCACTAGGCACTGGTCAAGAACGCATACAGCATTTGGACGAAGCGAATCATCAAGCTCTAGCAGCAGTTCTTGAAAGACTTTTTCAGCACTCTCTGGGCTCACCCAAGAAGTTTTGAAAGCAAATACAAATCCACGAGGGCGAAGTGTGTCTTCTTCGCGCAATGTGACCTTGTGATTTGCCTCATATCTTATGGCGGCTTTGCGAGGGAGGGCCCGGACGCTGGCGATTGATGACAGAGAGACACGCAGTTCGTTTCTGTTGAGAGTCGTTTTCATAAATATAACTGCAAAACACTCTCTATGGGTACTAGACTCCAGACACACGCTTCAACTAATGACGGTGTATTCACCCGATCGTGGACTATCAGATCGACTTGCCCACTTTCCTGCCCACCGGCAGCGACAACCTTCCCTGTAGATACGGAGTAGCGTTTGGGAAGAGATGCATTCAGGAAAGCGCTCAAAACATGCTCGTTATTTCTTCCTTTCTCGCCTGCATGAGAAATGCTGGCTGAAATCGTATCGATTTCCGATAGCATCCGTGTTGAGAGACCTGCATAGTGCTTCTTCATTTTTCACAAGGCCTAACTATTGAGCATGCTGACCGACATAGTATGCACTTACGGAATGGGCACAGGTTTGAGTTTCTTGCGGTTAGTTATTCGCCTGTCAAGGGTCATCCTGTCATCGCAGCGGTGTGCTACACAGGCCAGCCCAATTGCGTTATACCCGGTGGCCGTGATGCGTCGGAACCTCAGTCTGTACAGGGCATGCGGGCCACGAGATGTAACAGCCCCGCGATCTAAGCCCTCTGCATATATGGCCATGCAAGGTCCGCATGTTCCTTCTGTTTACGCTTCTTGTAACGACTGGTTCGTATACAACTGATTCTGATACTAACTGCCTCAACAGGAGAACTTTGCCTCAGAAGGTTTAGTGGATGGACGACAGATCTTTCGGAGAACAAAGATCTTTGTAACTGGAAAAGTTTTGTGCCGTCCAGGCAACCTGCTGATCAGGCTTCAAATGCTCAACAAGAAGATGTACGCAGGTATTAACTACCTCCCAACACCAATAGCCAAGAGCATAGGAACGCAATTTATCTCCGAAAGTAAAGTCGTGGTTTGGTGCCTCTGTTGACATTAGGAGCCCCATTTCATGCAGTGGGAGAAGATCAGTTGGGACATTGTTCTGCGTGCCTGGTGGTAGGGGTACAGGATGCACAATTTCATTGCGCACTTCGATTGCAAGTCTGAGGTTGTCAGTGGCTTTCTTGAAATCTAACCCCTGCTCTTGAGCTAATATTCCAATATCGGTGAGCGGTGTTGGGCTTACGCCATTCCAAGCGCAAAGTGATTTATATTTCTTAATAAGTGAAGAAGCTTTAACAAGCTGGAGCAAGGCGGGATCGTGCATTGACAGATGGGCAATGGTTTCGTGTAACCAAGATTCGAGTCCTGCAAATAACAACACGGTACTGCCAACTACATGCTTACTCATATGATTCTTTGGCGGCGGGTTAGAATTACCTTTTCGATCCTCTATAGAGGCTTCAAGCATGAGCTTGGCTGTTAGCAAAAGGTCAGTAGAGAAGGAGCCCCACGATCCGCTCTTCGGATTGACTAGACGACTTTCTCTCTCTTGTCTTCCCATAATGTTTTACTTTTGGACCAGCATCAGCATAAGTCAAATTCCTTGAGAAATCGACCAACTTTGGGCGGCATTTCAGATGGGGATTTTGACAGGGGTGTATTGGGGATTGTCGGGAAGTTTACACCCTTGGATCCCGATGGTGCCGACATTACAGTGAACCACTGGATAGCCGTCGGTCGTGGACTTCTGCTTTGGATCGAACTGAGACAGTGTGCCCGACCTTCCGCGAGCGTCCGCCTTCAAGGTATCTGACACTGTTTGTGAGATCGGATGCCAACGACTACATTATATTTGGGAACCGGCCCTTTGATGACGGTGCGCATCTCGAAGAGTCCGGCAGGACCTGCTTCGGTTGTCCTACCCAGCCATCAAGTTTATGTTTTTTCCCTTCTCGTTGAAATGCCGCAACCAACGCACGGGCTCTCGTCGTTCGAATGCGTCGCCTCACCACGTACCCCTACTCTTGTGGTCCGAGTCCGCTGTACTCCTACGCAGTTCTCCCCCACCCACTGAACTTCACCATTATCGACATCTGGATACCCAGAAGCTACATGAGGGCCCATATCAAAGGGTTTGACAGCTATCCTGAGGTACGATACCTTATCCTTTACAAAGACCCAGCTTCCGAACTGTCACCGTATGGTGCGCGTGCCCGAGGATCCTCGGGATAGGAGCTGGGTCGAACTATTCTGCACCCTTCTGCCTATCCAAAATTCCACACATCCTCGATTCGCTTTTGGAGAATCGTTCGGTACTCAATCGCATCCTTCTTTTCCTCTTCCGCATGACGACGCAACGTACCCGCCACCATATCCGCCAGCTGAATAAGAACGTTATTTTTCGAGTCCACGATTCGCACATCCTCAAGAATGGGCTCTCCTTCTCTACTGACTTGCAGCTGCCTGCGCAGATACGCCTGGAGTTCTCGTCGAAATTCCCTGTCTTCGTGCCCGTCCATTTTCAATCGTGCCTTCTTGATTGTGCCAAAACTGTGTTGTAACACCATACGAATCGCATACCGATAAAACGATTCTTTCGATTCGCGCAGCTCTGCACTATAAATCGCATCTTTTCTCATCACGATGGCTCTGACTCTGAATTTGTACGAGACGACTCGCGTCAAGAATGCTTTTCGAAATACGGCTGAGCACTTACTGAATTTGAACTCAAACTGATCACTGAGATGCAACTCGCGCCTAAGTTTTTTTATCTCAACGGCACAGGTTTCTGCCTCAAGATGATCGTCGAAGATTACCAGTGCGATCACAAAGCACGGCGATGACCCCTTTTTAATCTTGAACCCAGGATCACCCGAGTCGTCCAGAAAGACTAACACTCAGGTGTCTCGTGTCGGCACATCATGATCAGCCCTATTCTGGTGAAGCTGCTCAACTCAAGAGAAGGTTCCAGTAACACATTTTCCTATGTGGGAATTTACAGTAAAGATTTCTTAATTGGGCGAGATGAACAACGGAACGAGCAACAGGCATCTAAGAAGTAATTATTAACTCCTCCTAGTTCTGTAAACGACACAATTTGTCATACACTCCCCTTCCCTAAGAGCCATGCTTTAGTAGCACTCTATCGATTTCTAACAATGTATTTCCTATGTGCTCTGATATCTTTAGAATCACAGAAGTTGTTTTCACCACTTATTATCACCCGACGGCCGCTGGCACTTCACTGACACTCTCACCCACCACCCGCGCTCCCTCCCCTTTCGTCTTTGTGATTGGCTTGACTTTCAATCGCGTTACCAGTTCCTGCGCGAGCATCAAGTAATCGCGACTCGCCGAGCACTTCCGATCAAATTGCAACACAGTATCTCGCTGTAACTCAGCCTTTTGCGCCGACGTCGACATGGAAATTGTGGTGTCGAGAAAATCTTCTTTAAAGCGATCCTTCACCATTTGAAATACCGCCTGACAGACGTTGCGACGCGCGTCGTGTTTAGTGAGTAACACACCGAGTATCGACAGGTCAGCCTGGACGCTCCCTTGCACAGTGGAAATAATGTTCAGTAAGTCATCGAGGCCATCAAATGAAAATCCCGATCCACTTTCCATGGGCACGATTACGTGGTCACTCGCAGACAGGGCATTCATCGTGATCAACGATAGCGACGGAGGCGTATCAAATATCACAAAATCAAACGGAAGATCCTTACGTACTTTATTCTTCAAAACCCCAATCGGAATAGGATACACCGCTGGATCGCGAAGGCGGTTTTCAACAGAGGCCAGGCGAATATTTCCCCGCACCAAAGACACATTGGGGAGCTTCGTGGCCGTCATGCACTCTTCGACCTTCATATCAGGGTTCAACAAGAGTTCTGTCACTCCCGGGTTTGCCTCGGGAGCCATCTGTAAGAGCTTCGTCGCATTTGCCTGCGGGTCACAATCAAAAAATAGTACCTTATAATTCGATCGCCGCAAGGCATCAGAGAGATTGATCGCTGTGGACGTTTTTCCACACCCACCCTTCTGATTTGCAATACTGATTCGAATCGCCATATCTCACCTTCCTTCGCGCCCATCAGGTGCGGTTACAGGGTCTTTGGTCCTTCGTTGTGTCGCATATGCTCGCGTATGAGTTCTTGCAGCTTCCGCTCCCGCTTCGTATCTCGCACAACGGGGAGCTCACTGTCAGCCGCTGCCTCGGCCGCCTTCGCCCTCAACTGGGCCTCTGTTTCTGGCGGTAATCCTAAGAAATAGAGTTCACAGCGCTGTGCTTCTACACGATCGCGGGCAGCTCTAATTGCTGCCGCTTCTTCTTGCAGGCGCCGCGCTTCTTCCTCCAACAAACGTACACGTCGGCTTTTCCACCCGGGAGGCGGGTTCACTTCCATTTTCTTTAAGCAAGCAAAGAGAAAACCGAGCGCATCCGCAATCGGTTTGGCCGTCGTCTTCTTGTGTTCAATGACAGCGGTCACCTTATCGAAAAAATCCTGTGCGTACTCGGGTGATGGCATCACACGAAGAAACGGCTCGACGGAGCGAGGCTCAATGCCGGTGAACCATTCTGACAGAATAAGATTATGCACTCCCCATTCTTGTAGTAGTTCAGAGTTACTTAAAGAGAAAGAACTACTACTACTGGGGGTATTCTGAGAGGAATTCCGGGAGTCGCTCTGAGAGTGTAGAAAACCAGGCGGACGAGGGCGTGGGCCTTTTTTCTTGCCCGTCGGTAACGGAGTAAGAAGCGCCGGGAAGGCTTGGCCAAAGAGATAAATCGAGCCCCCATTCGCATGCTGCAGGAGTGCCTTTCGCACAATGAGCCCGGCGCTCATTAGTTGGAGAAGTGACCGTCGTACGGCATCTTCAGTTCGATCGACCAGAGCACCAATCTCTGCATAGGAGACAGGGCGAGTCTGGTTCGGGGCGGAGTGGTCGCGACAGCTATGAAGTGCCCAGGCAAAGCGGACCCAATGTGATGGGGGTTTGAGAAGAGAAACGGGGATGTCTGCCGGGCTCGCCGACTGGAGAGGGAGTGGCGCTGGAGGCTGATGGATGTCAGATGAAACACGAGGTCTCGGAAAGGAGTCAGTGGCACTGACAGAGTCTCTGACAGTGCCACTCTCAGGATGTAACGGACGTAGTTTTGTACTGTCAGAATAGGCGTAGACACTGTCAGAATGCTCTGACAGTATGGTGCTGTCCCCATCTGGCGTACGTTGCGATGAGTTCGATCGGCCGGATATTTCTGCGGCAGTGGATGTAGTCATTCGAGGGGGTTCGGAGTGCAGCGGCGAAACTGCCGCCTCCTCTTGAGCGGGAATCTCGACAGGAGTGGCAATAGAGAACGTGGGCGCGGAAGGAACGGCGCTTACTGGAGAAGAGAGACCCAGTAATTCGAGGGGATCGACTCGAGGTTGCGAGGAGGCAAGTTCTTCAAGACGTTTTCCAACCACGCCCTTTAAGAAGCTCTTCTCTTTACTCTCAGCGCCGCGCACTTTCTCCATTTAAACGCGTGCTCCGACGATGGTGACCAGTAGAGATGGCCGTACTCGATCTTGCACCTGGGTGCGAACCATTGGATTGTAGACGGTAAAATACAGAGCTACTATTGCGCAGGAATAACAAAACGACTGGAGCCTGTCAACATATATATGAAATGAGTTATGCCAAGTCAAGTGCATATGATGGGTGGATACAATAGAACATCCCAATAAAGAACTATTTTATGTGCCTACATGTGAGGACGTGTTGCGGGTATACATGATCTCGATACATAGGTGTAGATAGTCGTTGTCAGATGAAAATGATGTGGTAGTCAAGGACACATTGAGTGGAGATACGCTGGGTCTTGTAGTCATGTTAGCCTAATCACATACCTCACAGTGAATATCACAGGAGACATGATAGTTACACTGACAGAACTATAATTCTGATAGTCAGCATGTACGACGTTGTAGCGCCACTGCGATGGAGTCAGTGTTCATGTGAAGCGGATATGAGCGCGAGAGATAACACTATCAGTGTACATATTCTGTCTGAGTAGTATTCGTAAGATGTCCTCAAATGTATGAGAGTAACGTAAGTCATTGGGCCATCTTTACTATCAGATAATACACACACACAGTGTATTAATACTGACAGAGTGGTAATTAATGACGACCATATGTTATATCCCGATATGATCTTACTATAAGAATAAACACTCTTATAGTAATTACTCATAACATATTGTTATACATATTATATTGTTATACTATAAGAATATTAACACAGTGGGAAAAGCTAAACAGTCAGAATATATATACAGCGAGAAGTAACGCACTGAGAGAATACTGAAACAGTCAGAATAGTATTAACCGACTTTAGACTGACGAACAAAACGAGACCTATTCACACGAGTGTACGGTTGGTTTGGCGAAAGCATAAAGTATTCTGACAGAATGCCCACACTGGTAGTTGATAATCAGTAGTCCTAACGTGCGCCGAGTGCCCGGTTATCTCTGCGAAGGAAGGTCATACCAGCCTGGATGCTTTTTCATGAGCTCGTGCTTATACGGGAAGAGGTGAAGGAGGCGATAGGAGAGGATCTTTGTTACGAGCTCCTGGCTCGGCAGCAGGCCGTCCGCTCGCAGACTCAGGTGAATCTCAGATGCCATCTCCTCCCGCTGACTCGGAGATAAGAGGGGAGCCAGGCGCTTCAGCTCAGCGAGATCTTCCTGATCAAGCTGATCGTAGCGGGTCACAATGTCCTTCAATACCTCTCGCTGTGCCAGCTGCGGCAGCCAATGCACCAGATAGGTGGGGGCCACCCGTTGCCGAGCCGGGTGGCCGATCGTCACGAGCCCCACACGGATCAGCGTCTTGAGTTGTTTCTGCACGGTCATCCAGGCGAGCTTCGTCTCCGCCACGAATCGGTCAATCGACATCCGCACTTCGCGTTCGCCCCGGCCATGGGTGTGCTTGAGCAGATGGAGATAGAGAAGCTGCGCGGTGGGGGAGAGCACGAGAAACCGCGGATCCTCCATCGTCAAATGGAGCTGGTCGATGTACGCGAGGCGCCAGTCCGATGAGAGCGTCGCGCGCCCTTCGAGGGCCAGGTCGGGAGGCAGGAAGTCGGCGACTTCCGCTTCTTCATCAAACGGTTGGGACGGCGGCACCTCGAAGGGATTTGGCATGATGGATTAGAGGTCTACTCTTAGTGGGGTAGTCAGTCAAGAAAATATCATCACGGAATCGTTATAGCATCCGGGATGGACACCTTCTCGGA
>WBZQ01000354.1_pt2 | contig 34561 bp, 33 predicted proteins | sample 5204251 | NCBI WGS metagenome assembly WBZQ01 (sample SAMN12412402, study PRJNA552823) | activated sludge metagenome | isolation source: activated sludge from nitrification reactor of wastewater treatment plant... | place: USA: Virginia | collected 2017-09 | reverse complement strand
CGTGTGGCTGCTGATCGTCACCGGCACCGGCCGGGCGTTCTGCACCGGGGCCGACGTCAAGGAGATCCCCGACGACGGCAAGGTCATCTATTCCCGCCCCTACCTGTCCACCTACGATCAGTGGGAGGCACCCCAGGAGGGGACGCCACCATTTCGCCGGATGGCCAAGCCGGTGCTGGCCGCGATCAACGGGATCTGCTGTGGCGCAGGCCTGGACTGGGTCACCACCGGCGATATCGTCATCGCCTCGGACCGGGCCACGTTCTTCGACCCGCACGTCTCCATCGGCCTGGTCGCCGCCCGGGAGATGGTGCGGCTGGCCCGGGTGCTGCCGCGCACCGTCGCGCTGCGGATGGCGCTGATGGGCAAGCACGAGCGGATGAGCGCCGAGCGCGCCTACGAACTCGGCATGGTGACCGAGGTCGTCGAACACGACCGGCTGCTGGAACGCGCCCGCGAGATCGCCGCCGCGGTCAACTCCAACGCCCCGCTCGCCGTGCGCGGCACCCGGTTGGCCATCCAGAAGACCCTCGACCTGCCGCTGCACGAGGCCGAGATCCTCGCCGAGACCTTCCGCGAGCGGGTGGTGCGCACCGAGGACGCCAACGAGGGACCGCTGGCCTTCGTCGAGAAGCGCGTCCCGAACTGGCAGTGCCGGTAGGAGATCGAACATGAGCACCCAACCCTTCGAGACGATCCTGCTGGAGTTCGACCGCGCCGCCAAGGTCGCCACCATCACGCTGAACCGCCCCGAGCGGCTGAACGCGTTCAACCGCACGCTGTGCGAGGAGATGGCCGCGGCGTGGCGGATCGTCAAGCTCGACGAGGCGACCCACGCCGTGGTGCTGCGCGCCGCTGGGCAACGCGCCTTCAGCGCCGGGCTGGACATCAAATCCTCCTACGGCCAGCCCGACAACGTCTGGAACCACGAGGATCCGGGCGAGCTGCTCAGCCCCAAGTGGCAGAAGATGTTCAAACCCGTCGTCTGCGCCGTGCAGGGCATGTGCACCGCGGGGGCGTTCTACTTCCTCAACGAGGCGGACGTGGTGATCTGCTCGCAGGACGCCACCTTCTTCGACTCCCACGTCAGCACCGGCCTGGTGTGCGCACTGGAGCCCATCGGGTTGATGCGCAAGGTCGGGCTGGCCCAGACCCTGCGAATCGCGTTGATGGGCAACGACGAACGGGTCAGCGCCGAGACCGCGCACCAGATCGGGCTGGTCACCGAGGTGGTCACCGCCGACGAGCTGTGGACCCGGGCGCACGAGATCGCCGCCACCATCGCCGCCAAACCGCCGTCGGCCACCCAGGGCACGGTGAAGGCCATCTGGGAGTCCCTGGACCGGCCGTACCGGGCCGCGATGGAACAGGGCCTGATCTACACCCGGCTGGGCAACCCGCTGGGCCAGGCCGAACTGGCCGCCTCCCGCGCCGACGGCGCCCCGGTCAAGACCGAACCCCGGATCCGCTGACCGTGCACCCGCTGAGCAGACGCATCGCCGAGGTCCTCGCGCTCGACCCCGCGGCTTCGGCGATCCAGTACCAAGGCGGCTGGTCGAGCTGGGCAGAACTCGCCGCGGCGGCCGACGCCGTCACCGAGGCAGTCCGCCGGCACGCCGACGGCGGCCGCATCGGGATCATGCTGCGCAATCAGCCCGCCCACCTGGCGGCGCTGCTCGGCGTGCTGATGGCCGGTGCCACCGTGGTGGTGATCAACCCGTCCCGGGGCGACGACCGCACCCGCGCCGACGTGGCGGCCCTGGAGCTGCCGATGCTCATCGGGCTGGCCGACGATCTGGCCAACCTGGGCTCCGGATCCCCGACCACCACCACGGTGACGATCACCGACCTGGCCTCGGCCCCGGTTATCGAGCCCGCCACCGACGGCGAACCCGATCCCGGCCGGCCCGGGGTGGCGGTATGGATGCTGACCAGCGGAACCACCGGGCCGCCGAAACGGGTGGATCTGACCTACGACATGCTGGCCCGCAGCGTCATCGGTCGCGACCCGGACAACGCTCCCGCGCCGACCGCGCTGCGTAGCGGGGTGGCGATCGTCAACTCCCCGCTGGTGCACGTCGGCGGGGTGTTCCGGGTGCTGCTGTGCCTGGCCGAGGCCCGGCCGTTCGTGCTGCTGCCCCGCTTCGAAGTGGGGCCGTGGATCGCCGCGGTCCGCGAGCATCGACCCAAGGCGGTGTCGCTGGTGCCCGCCGCGCTGCGGATGGTGTTGCATTCGGAGCTGACCCGCGACGATCTGGCCGGGGTGGTGGTGGCCACGTCCGGCACCGCACCGCTGTCGGCCGACGACGCCGACGCGTTCACCGAGAAGTTCGGCATACCGGTGCTGACCTCCTATGCGGCAACCGAATTCGGCGGCGGCGTGGCCGGCTGGACCCTGGAGGACCACCGGCGCTACTGGGTGACCAAGCGCGGCAGCGTCGGGCGGGCCAATCCCGGTGCCGGGCTGCGGGTGGTCGACGACACCGGGACGGTGCTGGGCCCCGACGAACCCGGGCTACTCGAGGTCAAACCCGCCCAGCTGGGGTCCGGCATCGACTGGATCCACACCACCGACCTGGCCCGCATCGACGCCGACGGCTTCCTGTACATCCTCGGCCGCGCCGACCAGGCCATCATCCGCGGCGGGTTCAAGGTGATGCCCGACGACGTGCGCGCCGCACTCGAGAGCCATCCGGGCGTCCGGGGCGCCGCGGTGGTGGCCCGCCCCGACCCACGGCTGGGTGAAACACCGGTTGCCATGGTGGAATTGCGCGACGATGCCGACCCCGCGCCCGATGACGCGGCGCTGGCCGAATATCTGCGGCCGCGTCTGGCCGGCTATGAGATCCCGACCGAGATCGCCGTCGTCGCCGACATTCCCCGCACACCGTCGGGCAAGCCGGACCTTTCTGCGGTGCGGGCGCATTTCGCCGCCCCGGTGACCGCCGACGGCCGCTGATGCAGCCCGCTGTCGCCACGGTGGGTGAGGCGCTGGCCCGCCGGCGCTCGACCGCCCACCCCCTGCTGGTGTGCGACGGCGAACGTCTGGGCTACGCCGAGGCCGACGAGCGTTCGGCGCGGCTGGCGCGGAGCCTGGTGGCACTCGGTGCCGGGAAGGGCACACACGTCGGCGTGCTGTTCCCCAACGGCGCCGCGTTCGTGGTGGCGGCGCTGGCGGCGGCCCGGATCGGCGCGGTGGTGGTGCCGTTCTCCACCTTCAGCACCCCAGCCGAACTGCGCCGGCAGCTGCGCGCCGCCGACGTAGCGATTTTGCTGGCCACCGGGGCCCACCGCGGCAACGACTTCCGCGGGCGCCTCGGGGAGATCCTCGGCCGCGAGCTGTCCGATCTCACCGGGCCGCTGCTGAATCCGGAACTCCCGCAGCTGCGCTGGCTGTCCTTCGACCTCGCCGTCCCCGAATCCGACGCGGTCCCCGCCGGACTGATCGTCGCCATGGCCGACGACGTCACCGGCGCCGATCCGCTGGCGATCATCTACACCTCCGGCTCAACCAGCGAACCCAAGGGCGTCGTGCACACCCACGCGGGCCTGCTCGGTCACCAGGACAACCTCAACGCCATCCGCGGCCTTTCCGCCGACGACCGACTGTTCTGCAACTCGCCGTTCTTCTGGATCGGCGGGTTCGCGTTCGGCCTGCTGGCCACCCTGGTCGCCGGCGCGGAGCTGGTGTGCTCCAACGCGACCGACGCGGGAGCCATCCTGGACCTGATCGAGGCCGAGCGGCCCACCGTCACCAACGGGTTCATCACCGGGATCGCGACGCTGACCCGTCATCCCGGGTTCGCCGGGCGCGACGTGTCGAGTCTGCGGCGCGGCAACCTCTACCCGATCATGGCCCCCGAGTACCGGCCGGCCGATCCCGAACTGCGCCACAACATGCTCGGGCTCACCGAGGGCGGCAGCGTCGTCCTGCTCGACGGCGACGAATCCGACCAGCCCGAGCACCGCCGGGGGTCCTACGGCCGGCCCGCGCCCGGATTTTCCGCCAAGGTGATCGACTCCGCCACCGGCGCCGAACTCCGGGCCGGTCAGGTCGGTGAATTGTGCCTGCGCGGGCCGTATCTCATGGCGGGCTACTATGGCCGCCGTCGCGAGGAGTGCTTCGACGACGACGGCTGGTTCCACACCGGCGATCTGGTCCGCACCGATGCCGAGGGCTACTTCTACTACCTGGGTCGCGCCGGCGCGATGATCAAGACCGCCGGCGCCAACGTCGCACCGCCCGAGGTCGAACGGGCCATCAGCGCCGTCACCGGCGCTCCGGCGTACGTGCTGGGCCTGCCCGACGCCGACCGCGGTGAGATCGTCGCGGCCGTCGTCGTAGCGGACGACCCGGCGGCGTGCGACGTCGAGGCGCTGCGCAGCGAGCTGCGAAACACCCTGTCGGCCTACAAGGTTCCCCGCCGGATCCTGGTGCTGCGGGCCGGCGAGGTTCCGCTGCGCTCCAGCGGTAAGCCCGACCTGCCCGCCCTGCGGGCGCTGTTCTGACTCACACGATGCCGTCGGCGCGCAGCCGGTCGATCTGCGCCGCGTCGTAGCCGAGGTCGGTGAGCACCTCGTCGGTGTGCTCGCCGAGCAGCGGCGCCCGGTGCCGGATGGTGCCCGGGGTCTCCGAGAGCCGGAACGGCGTTTCGATGATCGGCACGTCTTTCGCGGCGCCCGGGAACGGGACGCGGTTCAGGTAGCCCATGGCGGCGACGTGCGGGTCTTCGAGCACTTCCTGTGTTGAGAGCATCGGCGCGGCAGGTAGTTTGGCGTTCTGCAGGGCGGTGAGCACCTCGGCCTTGGTCTTGTCCGCGCACCAGTCGGCCATGATGTCGTTGAGCACGTCACCGTGGCGCCAGCGCAGGTCGTCGTCGGCGAATCGCGGGTCGTCGAAGAGTTCCCGGCGGCCCACCAGGACGCACCAGCGTTTGAACATCGGCTGCCCGGCGATCTGCAGCAGCACCCACTGGTCGTCGGCGGTGCGGTACAGATCACACGGTGCCACCGATGCACCGCGGTTGCCCATTCGCGGTTTGTCGACGCCGAGCAGGTCGCGTTCGATCAGGAACGCGTTGGACAGCATCAGTGCCGTGGGCAGCAGCGCGCCCTCGACGTGCTGGCCCCGCCCGGTCCGGTCCCGGTGGTACAGCGCCATCATCACCCCGATCGCCAGGGTCAGCGCGGTACCGAAATCGGCGTAGGGCACCACGGTTCGGATCGGCTGCTCCGGCAGTCCCTGGCGGTACACCGCGCCGGACATCACCTGGCCGGCGCCGTCGAACCCGATCCGGTCGCTGTAGGGGCCGCCCTCGCCGTAAGCGGTGGCACTGGCCAGGATGATGTCGGGTTTGATCGCCCGCAGCGTCTCGTAGTCCAGGCCGCTGGCCCGCATCCCGGCGGCCGGCATGTTGGCGATAACAATGTCGGCGCTGGCCACCAGCTCGCGGGTGATCCGGGTGCCCTCGGCCGTGGTGGAATCCAGGGTCAGCGACCGCTTGTTGCGGTTGCACTGCAGGAAGGTGCCGCCCTCGCCGCCATCGGTGACCGATTGCACCCAGCGGTCCTCGCCGCCGGTGCGCTTCTCCACCCGTAGCACGTCGGCGCCCATGTCGGCCAGGATCGCGCTGCACCACGGCGCGGCGATGAACCGGCCGTAGTCCAGCACCCGGATTCCGTCGAGCACACCCATGGTTCTCCTATTCCTCGTCGTCGAGCACGCGGATGCGCCGCAGGTGCTCGATCAACGGTTCGGCGGCCGCGCACAGGTGCTCGCGCATGGCGGTCCGAGCGGCCTCGGGATCCCGGGCCCGCAGCGCGGCCAGCACTCGCCGGTGGTCGTGGTTGGACTGCTCGGGCCAGCCGCGCACTGTCGGGTATACCGATTCCAGGGCGTAGCGGGTGGTCTGGGACATCAGCTGGGCGAGTTTCGGGGATTTCGCAGCCCGGTTGATGTCCCGGTGGAACTCGTGGTTGAGCGCCACCGCGCGGTCGGGATCGTCGGCCAGGTAGGACTCCTCCAGACGGTCCTGCACCTTTGACAGCCGGTCGATCTCGTCGTCGGTCATCAGTTCTGCTGCCCGGCTGGCCAATTCGCCACCGATATAGGCCTGCACGTCGGCGACGTCGGCGATGTCGCGGCCGGTCACCGGCAGCACTTGGAAGCCGCGGTGCGGTCGCTGGGTGAGCAGCCCCTCGGCGGCCAGCCGAAACAGCGCCTCGCGCACCGGGGTGACGCTGATGCCGAGCTCGGCGGCGAGCTGGTCGAGCCGGATGTAGCTGCCGGCCGGGTAGCCGCCGGTGAAGATCCGGCGTCGGATCAGCCGCGCGACATCGGCCGCCATCTGCGGCCGAGGCCCGAATTCGGCGGTGGACACCTCAGATCCGGTATTCGTCGAGCAGTCGCCGGCTGATGATCTGCTTCTGGATCTCGCTGGTGCCCTCGCCGATGAGCAGGAACGGGGCGTCGCGCATCAGCCGCTCAATCTCGTATTCCTTGGAGTAGCCGTAGCCGCCGTGGATGCGGAAGCTCTGCTGGGTCACCTCGGCGCACAGTTCCGACGCCAGGTATTTCGCCATGCCGGCGGCGACGTCGTTGCGTTCCCCGGAGTCCTTGAGCCGAGCGGCGTTGACCATCATCAGGTGGGCGGCCTCGACCTTGGTGGCCATTTCGGCGAGCTGGAAGGCGATGGCCTGGTGCTCGGCGATCGGCTTGCCGAAGGTGGACCGCTGCTGAGCGTAGCGCGCGGCGAGCTCGAAGGCCCGCTGCCCGACACCGCAGGCCCGCGCCGAGACGTTCACCCGGCCGACCTCGACGCCGTCCATCATCTGGAAGAAGCCCTGCCCGGGTTTTTCGCCGAGCACCTGATCGGCGCCGGCCCGGTAGCCGTCGAAGACCAGCTCGGTGGTGTCGATGCCCTTGTAGCCGAGCTTGTCGAGTTTGCCCGGGATGGTCAGTCCCGGGACGACTTCACCGAAGCCGGAAGGCTTTTCGATCAGGAAGGCGGTGAGGTTGCGGTGCGGCTTGTCCGCGCCCTCGTCGGTGCGGACCAGCGCGGCGACCAGGGTCGAACTGCCACCGTTGGTCAGCCACATCTTCTGGCCGTTGATCACGTAGTTCCCGTCGGCGGTGCGAGTGGCCTTGGTCCGGATCGCCGCCACGTCGGAGCCCAGCTCGGGTTCGGACATGGAGAACGCGCCGCGGCACTCGCCGACGGCCATCCGGGGCAGGTAGTGGTTCTTCTGCGCGTCGGTGCCGTGCTGGCGGATCATGTACGCGACGATGAAGTGGGTGTTGATCACCCCGGAGACGCTCATCCAGCCGCGGGCCAGTTCCTCCACGCACAGCGCATAGGTCAGCAGCGACTCCCCCAGACCGCCGTATTCCTCGGGGATCATCAGGCCGAACAGGCCCATCTCCTTCATGGTGTCGACGATGGCCTGCGGGTAGGTGTCGGAGTGCTCCAGGTCCTGAGCGACCGGGATGATTTCTTTGTCGACGAATTGTCTTACGGTGGCGACGATTTCGGTCTGGAAATCGGTCAGCCCCAGGGTCTGGGCGAGGCGGGTCATCGGGGTTCCTACACTCTCTCGAAGACGGCGGCCAGGCCCTGCCCGCCGCCGATGCACATGGTTTCCAGGCCGTATCGCGCGTCGCGGCGGTGCAGTTCGCGAGCCAGGGTGGCCAGCATCCGCCCACCCGTCGCACCGACCGGGTGTCCCAGGGAAATACCGGATCCGCGCACGTTGGTGCGCTCGAAGTCCGCGGGCGTGAAGTTCCATTCCCGGGTGACCGCCAGGGCCTGGGCGGCGAACGCCTCGTTGAGTTCGACGACGTCCATATCGGCCAGCGTTAGCCCGGCCTGGGCCAGCGCCGCGGCGGTCGCCGGGACCGGGCCGATTCCCATCACCTTGGGTTCGACGCCGGCTACCGCCCAGGACACCAACCGGACCAGCGGCCGCAGCCCGAGTTCGTCGGCGCCCTCGGCGGTGGTGACCAGACACATCGAGGCGGCGTCGTTCTGGCCGCTGGAATTGCCGGCGGTGACGGTGGCATCCGGATCCGATTTGCCGAGAACGGGTTTCAGTTTGGCCAGGGATTCGACGGTGGTGTCGGCGCGGGGGTGTTCGTCGGTGTCGATGAGCACCGGGTCGCCCTTACGGACCGGGACGGTGACCGGCACGATCTCCTCGGCGAACAGGCCGGCGCGCTGGGCTTCGACGGCCTTGTGATGCGAGGCGACGGCCAGCTCGTCCTGCTCGGCGCGGGAGATGCCGTATTGGCGGCGCAGGTTCTCGGCCGTCTCCAACATGCCGCCGGGTACCGGATAGTGCTTGCCGCCGGCGGTGGTGCGACCGCGGGCCAGCGCGTCGTGCACGGCGACGCCGGTCCGCGCCCCGCCCCAGCGCATATCGGTGGAGTGGAAGACCACGTTGCTCATGCTCTCGGCGCCGCCGGCGACGACGAGTCGCTGGGCGCCGGAGCCGACCTGCAGGCAGGCGGTGATGACGGCCTGCAGCCCGGACCCGCAGCGCCGGTCGACCTGCATGCCGCCCACGGTGACCGGCAGTCCGGCGTCGAGTGCGACGACCCGGCCGATGGCCGGTGCCTCCATGCTCGGGTAGCAGTGGCCGAGAATGACGTCGTCGACGGCCTCGGTCGGCACCCCGGTGCGTTCCAGCAGGCCGGTGAGCGCGGCCACGCCCAGTTCGACGGCGGTCAGGCCCGCGAACATGCCGCCGTAGCGGCCGATCGGGGTGCGTACCGGCTCGCAGATGACGACGTCGTGCCCACTGCTCGCGTCGCGCTCACGCATTGTCCACGTCCACTCGATCCCATTCTCGGAAAGTCATATCTCATATATGATATCTGACCATGTCCGTCACCATAACGCCGGCCGAGGTCGACGACGAGGATTTTGCCGCCATCCTGGAGCAGACCCGCCAGTTCGTCCGCACCGTCGTCGTCCCCCGGGAGAACGAGATATCGGCCACCGACGCGGTGCCCGACGACATCCGCCGCACCGCCGCCGAGATGGGCCTGTTCGGCTACGCCATCCCGCAGCAGTGGGGCGGCCTGGGCCTCAACCTCGCCCAGGACGTCGAACTGGCGATGGAACTCGGGTACACCAGCCTGGCGCTGCGCTCCATGTTCGGCACCAACAACGGCATCGCCGGGCAGGTGCTGGTGAACTTCGGCACCGATGAGCAGAAGTCCCGCTGGCTGGAGTCGATCGCGTCGGGCGAGACCATCGCGTCGTTCGCACTGACCGAACCCGGTGCCGGCTCCAACCCGGCGGGCCTGCGCACCCGTGCGGTGCGCGACGGCGACGACTGGGTGATCGACGGGCAGAAATGCTTCATCACCAACGCTCCCCTGGCCGGGCTGTTCGTCACCTTCGCCCGCACCCGCCCCGCCGACGCCGACGGACCCGGCATCGCGGTGTTCCTGGTCCCCGCCGACACCCCCGGTGTCGAGGTCGGCGCCAAGGACAAGAAGATGGGCCAGGAGGGCGCCTGGACCGCCGACGTCACCTTCACCGGCGTCCGGGTGCCGGCATCGGCGCTGGTCGGCGGCAGCGAGGATGTCGGCTACCGGGCTGCCATGACGTCACTGGCCCGGGGCCGGGTGCACATCGCCGCCCTGGCCGTCGGCACCGCCCAACGCGCGCTGGACGAATCCGTCGCGCACGCTGCCAGCGCCACCCAGGGCGGCACCCCCATCGGAGAGTTCCAGTTGGTCCAGGCCATGCTCGCCGACCAGCAGACCGGAGTGCTGGCCGGCCGGGCGCTGGTCCGCGACGCCGCAGCCAAGTGGGTCTCCGGCGAGGACCGCCGCATCGCCCCGTCGGCGGCCAAGCTGTTCTGCACCGAGATGGTCGGCAAGGTCGCCGATCTCGCGGTCCAGGTGCACGGCGGCAGCGGCTACATGCGGGAGATGGCGGTCGAGCGGATCTACCGCGAGGTGCGCCTGCTGCGCCTCTACGAGGGCACCAGCGAGATCCAGCGGCTGATCATCGGTGGTGGCCTGGTGAAGGCCGCCCAACGCGCGGCCCGCTAGTATCGAAGCCATTACCGTTGGCGCGACGATATAAATCGGGAGCGAAATGACACCACGACTTGCCGGCCGGGTCGCCTTCATCACCGGAGCCGCCCGCGGTCAGGGCCGGGCGCACGCGGTGCGGATGGCCGACGAGGGCGCCGACATCATCGCGGTCGACATCGCCGGTGAACTGCCGCCCTGCGTGCCGTATGAGCCCGCCACCCGCGAGGACCTGGACGAGACCGTACGGCTGGTGGAGAAGAGCGGCCGCCGCATCCTCGCCTCGGTCGCCGACACCCGCGATCCGGAGGCGCTGCGCGCCGTGGTCGATGCCGGGGTCGCCGAACTCGGGCGGCTCGACATCATCGTCGCCAACGCCGGGGTGGCCGCCCCGCAGCCGTGGAATGAGATCACCGCCGCCGACTTCCGCGACGTGCTCGACATCAACACGACGGGAACCTGGAACACCGTGATGGCCGGCGCGCAGCACATCATCGACGGCGGCCGCGGCGGTTCGATCGTGCTGATCAGCTCGGCGGCCGGGGTGAAGATCCAGCCGTTCATGATCCACTACACGGCCAGCAAGCACGCCGTCACCGGCATGGCGCGGGCGTTCGCCGCCGAACTCGGCCGTCACGGCATCCGGGTCAACAGCGTGCATCCCGGACCGGTGAACACCGATATGGGTACCGGCGAGATGGTGAACGCGGTCATGCGGACCATGGAGACCAACCCGCAGCTGGCGCACATGCTGACCCCGTTCCTCAACACCTGGATCGCCGAGCCGGAGGACATTGCGGACACGGTGTGCTGGCTGGCCTCCGACGAGTCGAAGTTGATCACCGCCGAAGCGATCTCCGTCGATCAGGGCTCGACGAAGTACTGACCGGAACCGGCGCTCCCCGGCGCCGCATGCCCCGGCGACGGCCGACCGCGGCGATACTCCGTCGGGGGGACGCCGAACCAGCGTCGGCACGCGCGGCTGAACACGCTGTGTTCGGCGTAGCCGAGCTGGCGGGACACCTGCGCCACCGGTAGATCGGTGCCGGTGAGCAGCCGGTCGGCCAGCTCGCGGCGGGTACCGTCAACCACCTGCGCATATGTCGTCCCCGCCGAGACGAGGCGCCGTTGCAGAGTCTTCGGATGGATGCCGAACTGGTCGGCGACCAGCGGGGCGGACAGTTCCCCCGACGGCAGCAGCTGGCGGACGATGCGGCCCACGGTATCGGCGATATCGGGTGCGCGCCGCCCCTGCGCCTCGGACAGGTAGCACAGCGCCAGCCGGTGGGCGAGCGGATCGTGGTTGAGCGGGCGCTCCAGGTCCCTCGCTCGCAGGGTGAATCCCGCGATCGGTTCGGTGAAATGCGGTGTGCAGCCGAAGTAGCCGCGGTAATCGTCGACGGCGGCCAGCGGCGGGTGCGGCAGGTGCACCGCCGACGGCCGATAGCCCGCACCCAGGAACAGCCGCAGCACCTGCAGGGTCAGGCCGAGGGACAGTTCGATGGCCTGGGCCTGCGGGGGCGCGGGGCGCAGCAGGTAGCCGTACTCGAATCGTCGCAGCAGCTCGTCGGAGCCGGGTCCGATGCGCGCGGTGATGCCGGGGCTGTGCGAGGCGATGTAGGTGACCAGGACGTCGAATGCCAGGCCGACCGTGGCGGCGGTGCGCGCGGCCACCGCGACGGGGCCGAGGATGTCGATGCTCTGCCGCAGCGCGAGTTGCCGCCCGAAGTCCGGCACGCCCAGCACGACGGCCGATTCCTCGACCGCCGCGATGGCGCTGCGTAGCGGGATGAACCGGTCGTCGTCACCCGCATCGGCGGGATCGATACCGGCCAGCGACAGCCGCTCATCCGGATCCCCGCCATATGCGGCGACGAGCGCGGCGAACCCCGTCAGTGCCGATCCACGAACCAACTGCATGTCCAGAATGGTCAAGAAGCCGTCCGGCAAAGTCAAGACGGGGTGCCACCGGATCGTGCAGAGTTGGTGCCCGGTCGGGGGGATCGATGACGGTGGCCGTCGGTCGATGGTGGTGGCCGCAGCAACGACATGCCCGGGAAAGGGGCCGTCTTGTCCGAGGAACTCACCGCTGCGGTGGCGCCGGTACTGCCGGGAGGCGGGGTCCTGCCGTTCCCGCCGGTGCCGTCGGGCAGCGTCGCCGGCCGCACCCTGCAGGAATCGACCTACCACCCGCGCACGGTCCCCAGCCGTCTGCACGAGGACACGCCGAACATCGTGATCGTGCTGATCGACGACGCCGGCCCGGGCCTGCCATCGACGTTCGGCGGCGAGGTCACCACCTCCACCCTGGACCGGATCTGCGCCGAGGGTGTCACCTACAACCGGTTCCACACCACCGCCATGTGCTCGCCGACCCGCGCATCGCTGCTGACCGGCCGCAACCACCACGAGATCGGCAACGGCCAGATCGCCGAGCTGGCCAACGACTGGGACGGCTACTCCGGGAAGATCCCGCGCAGCAGCGCCACCGTCGCCGAGGTGCTGCGGCACTACGGCTACGCCACCTCCGCGTTCGGCAAGTGGCACAACACCCCCGCCGAGGAGACCACCGCGGCCGGACCGTTCGACAACTGGCCCACCGGACTGGGTTTCGAATACTTCTACGGCTTCCTGGCCGGCGAGGCGTCGCAGTACGAGCCGAACCTGGTGCGCAACACCACCATCGTGCCGCCGCCGCGCACCCCCGAGCAGGGCTACCACCTCTCCGAGGATCTCGCCGACGACGCCATCTCGTGGCTGCGCCGGCACAAGGCGTTCAACGCGAACAAACCGTTCTTCATGTACTGGGCCAGCGGCGCCGTCCACGGCCCGCACCACATCATGAAGGACTGGGCCGACCGGTACGCCGGCCGGTTCGACGACGGCTGGGACGCCTACCGCGAGCGGGTCTTCGAGCGGGCCAGGGACACCGGCTGGATCCCGCAGGACAGCGTGCTCACCGAGCGGCATCCGGCGATGCCCGCCTGGGACGACATCCCCGACGACGAGAAACCCTTCCAGCGACGGCTGATGGAGGTCGCGGCCGGCTACGCCGAACACGTCGACGCGCAGGTCGGCCGGATCGCCGACGAACTCGACGCGCTCGGCTACGCCGAGAACACCCTGTTCCTCTACATCTGGGGCGACAACGGATCCTCCGGCGAGGGGCAGAACGGGACCATCTCGGAGCTGTTGGCGCAGAATGGGATTCCCACCACCGTGCGCCAACACATCGACGCGCTCGACGAACTCGGCGGGCTGGATGTGCTGGGGTCCCCGCTGGTCGACAACCAGTACCACGCGGGTTGGGCATGGGCCGGTTCCACGCCGTACAAGGGTATGAAGCTGATGGCCTCCCACCTCGGTGGCACCCGCAACCCGCTGGCCGTCCGCTGGCCGGCGAAGGTCGCCGCCGACCCGACCCCGCGCCCGCACTTCCTGCACTGCAACGACGTCGTGCCGACCATCTATCAGGTGGTCGGGATCGAGCCGCCGCGCACGGTCTCCGGGGAGACCCAGATCCCGCTCGCCGGGGTCGGCTTCGCGCAGACCCTGGTCGACCGCGACGCCGAGGGCGGCAAGAAGACCCAGTACTTCGAGATCATGGGCAGCCGCGGCATCTACCACGACGGGTGGTTCGCCGGCGCCGTCGGGCCGCGGCTGCCGTGGATCCCCGGCCTGCCGCCCGGGATGGCCGACTGGACCCCCGACCAGGATGTTTGGGAGCTGTACCACCTCGACGAGGACTGGACCCAGGCCCACGACCTGGCGGCGCAACTGCCCCAGAAGCTGGCGCAGATGCGCGAGACGTTCGCCATCGAGGCCGCCAAGAACGCCGTGCTGCCCGTCGGCGGCGGGCTGTGGGTGCCGGTGTACCACCCCGAGCTGCGGATCGCGCCGCCGTTCACCGAGTGGGAGTTCGCCGGCGACATGGTCCGGATGCCGGAGTTCTGCGCCCCTGGCCTGGGGAACAAGAACAACACGCTGACCATCGACCTGGATGTTCCGGAGAACGCGAACGGCGTGCTGTACGCGCTGGGCAGCGGTGCCGGCGGCCTGACCTGCTTCATGGAGGACGGGTACCTGTGCTACGAGTACAACCTGTTCATCTTGATGAAGACCAAGATCCGGTCCGCGGACCCGATCGCGCCGGGGCAACACACCATCACCGTGACCACCGCGTACGCCGAGCCGCGTCCCGGCGGGCCGCTGAACGTCAGTATCGCGGTCGACGGCGGGGAGGTGGCCTCCGGCACGGTGCCGGTCAGTGCGCCGCTGCTGTTCACCGCCAACGACTGCCTGGACATCGGCACCTGCCTGGGCTCGCCGGTGTCGATGGACTACCGGGAGAAGGCGCCGTTCCCGTACGAGGGCCTGATCCGCACGGTGCACGTCAAGTACGACTAGGCGCTCACTCACCCAGACACGCCACCCCACGGCGGGAGGGGCACCCCCATGCTCCTCCCGCCGCCGACCAACCCATCCAGAACACCGAGGAGACCCATGAGAAAACACACCACCACCCTGCTGGCCGCCGCGACGCTGATCGCCGCTCCGCTGGCCGTCGCGCCGATCGTCTCGGCGCCCACCGCATCGGCTGACATCTGCGCCGGCGTGCATGGACGCTACGCCTCGGTCAGTGGTTGCGGTGCCCCCATCGCCCGCGGCGTCGCCGCGGGAGCAGCCATCGCCTCCCAGGATCACCCCTACCTGATGGGCGAACAGCCGTGCTACACCGTCGAAGGCGTGCCGTACTTCACCCCGCCCGGAGACCCCTGCTAGTCGATCAGCCGAGTGCGGCTCCCGGTCCGGTCGCACTACTGGCGGTACCCGCGCCACCCACAGCGTGAGCGGCGTGAACATCAACGTGAAGGGAAACGAATGAAGGTCTGGGTGACGGGGTTGGTAGTGCTGCTGCTGGCCGCCACGGCAGGCTGCGGCGGCAAGAGCGGTGAGCCGCAGGCTGGTTCGAGTTCGGAGCTGACGCCACAGCAGGTGCGCGAGATCGCGAAGGAGGCCTACGTTTACGGCTTCCCCATGGTGGACAACTACCGCATCCAGTACTCCTACTTCGTCGACAAGGCCACCCCGCAGTACAAGGGCGACTGGAACCAGCCGCACAGCATCGCGCGGGTGTTCACCCCCGAGGACACAGCGATTCAGACGCCCAACTCCGACACCCCGTACACGATGTTGGGGGCGGATCTTCGCGCCGAGCCGCTGGTGCTGACGGTGCCGCCGATCGAGCCGGGGCGTTACTTCTCGCTGCAGTTCATCGACGGGTACACCTACGACTACGCCTACGTGGGCAGCCGGGCCACCGGTAACGGCGGCGGCAAGTACCTGCTGGCCGGGCCGGGCTGGAAGGGTGAGAAGCCCGAGGGCATCAGCGAGGTGATCCGCTCGGACACCGACTTCTCGCTGGTCATCTACCGGACCCAGTTGTTCAACCCGGGCGACATCGACAACGTGAAGAAGATCCAGGCCGGCTACACCGTGGAACCGTTGTCGGCGTTCCAGAAGCAGCCCGCGGCCACGCCGGCGAAGGTGGACTTCGTCGCCCCTCTGACGCCCGATGAGCAGAAGACCTCACCGAAGTTCTTCCAGATCCTCAACTTTGCGCTGAAGTACGCGCCGGTACTGCCGGACGAGAAGGAGCTGCGGGACAAGTTCGCGAGCATCGGAATCGGTCCCGACGGCGACTTCAACCCCGACACCATGAGCAAGGAGAACCTGCAGGCCGTGCAGGACGGGATGGCCGACGCCTGGGCCGAACTGACCACCTTCCAGAAGGACCAGCTCAACACCGGCAAGGTCACCTCCGGCCAGCTGTTCGGCACCCACGCGGAGCTGGGCGACAACTACCTGTACCGGTGGGCCGGTTCGGTGCTCGGCATCTACGGCAACATCGCGGCCGAGGCCATGTACCCGGTTATCGCCACCGACTCCACGGGTGCACCGCTGACCGGGGCCGACAAGTACACGCTGCGGTTCGCACCCGGGCAACTGCCGCCCGTCAACTCGTTCTGGTCGATCACCATGTACAAGATGCCGCAGAGCCTGCTGGTGGCCAATCCGATCAACCGGTACCTGATCAACTCGCCGATGCTGCCCGACCTGGTTCGCGACCCGGACGGCGGTATCACCATTCACGTGCAGAACCCGTCGCCGGGACCCGGCCGGGAGGCCAACTGGCTGCCCGCACCCGACGGGCCGTTCCAGCTGATCCTGCGGCTGTACTGGCCCACGGAGCACGCCCTCACCGGTGTCTGGAAAGCTCCGCAGGCGGTGAAGATCTGACGATTGTCCGGTGGTTGCGGTAGCCGAACGCGATACCCACGACCAGCACCGCCAGCAGAGCCGCCGACGTCCCCCAGGTGCCCAGCGCGAGCCCACCCTTCGCCGCCGGTTTGGACAACAGGTCCCCGACGGTCGCGCCCAGTGGACGGGTCAGGATGAACGCGGACCAGAACAACAGCACACCGGAGACGCCGGTCAGGTAGTGGGCGAGGAGTATCAGCACCATCGCCGCGGCGATCAGCGCGGCGCTGCCCCAGTAGCCCAGCCCGGAACTGTCGGCCAGGAAGTCACCCAGCGAGGTACCGAGGGTGTTGGACAGCAGGATCGCCGCCCAATAGAGCACCTCGCCGCGGAAGCTGCCGATGTTGCTGACGTCGAAGGTTTCCCGGGTGAGCTTCCAGATCAGGAACACGATCGCGAGTCCGGCGACCAACAGGGCGGCGCCGGCGCCGTAGCCGAGGCCCCCCTCGGTGCCGGTCCCCGATCCGGGTCCACGGTTGATCAGGTCGGACATCGTGGTGCCCGCTGTGCTGGTGGCCGCGATCACCGTCCAGTACAGCGCCGGGTGAAATCGACGGGCCCGCAACTGGGCCGACAGGCTCACGATGAAGATCACCACGAACAGCACCGACGCGGCCGCATAGCCCAAACCCAGGGTCTGGGCAATCAGATCACCGCCGGTCTCGCCCAGGGTGGTGGCGGCGATCTTCAATACCCAGAACAGTGCAGTGACCTGCGGAAGTTTGTAACCCGATGCCGTCATGACTGCGACCTGTCTCCTTCTTCGCACGGTTCGGCGATTGCCACCGGCACTTTAGGTGCGGTCCGCTGAGCAGCCGCTGAGAAGCGCCGGGACACCGCGCCGGGAACCGTAGCGTTCAGCGTCCTCTCAGCGACCCGGTGCGAGGCTGATTCCCATGACAGCCCGGCGGGAAGCCATCAACCTCATCATCGGCGCCGTAATGTTGACCGGCGCCGCCCTGGCGGCATCCGGGGCCCAGCAGCGGGCGGATGCCCGCGCCGTCGTGACCGCCGACTGCGCGGCAGTCGTACTCCCCGACCCGATGACAGGACGCCGGTGAAGGTTCTACTGGTAGAAGACGAAAAGCTGCTCGCCGAGACCATCTCCGTGGGACTGCGGGCCGAAGGCTTCGTCGTGGTCACCGCCGGTGACGGGACCGCCGGACTCTGGTTGGCCACCAGTGAGCAGTTCGACGTCGTCGTGCTCGACATCATGCTGCCGGGCCTCAACGGCTATGAGGTGCTCCGCCGGTTGCGGGCCGCCCGGGTCTGGACCCCGGTGTTGATGCTCACGGCCAAGGACGGCGATTACGACCAGACCGACGCCTTTGATTTCGGCGCCGACGACTACCTCACCAAGCCGTTCTCGTTCCGGATTCTGGTGGCACGGTTGCGGGCGCTGATCCGCCGCGGCGCGCCGGCGCGGCCGGTGGTGCTGGCCGCCGGCGGGATCCGGCTCGATCCCGCCCGCCGGGTGGTCGACCAGGACGGCTCCCCGGTGGCACTGACCCCGCGGGAGTTCGACCTGCTCACCTATTTCCTGCGCAACAAGGACACCGTGGTGACGAAATCCGATATTTTGCAGAATGTCTGGGATGCGCACTACAGCGGTCCGGACAACGTCGTCGAGGTCTACGTCGGCTATCTCCGGCGCAAGATCGGCACGCAGATGGTCGCCACGGTCAGAGGGGTGGGCTACCGCTTCGAATCCGGGGAATTCGCCGCGGGCAACTGAACGGTGACGCGGGTACCCCCGCCGCTGCGGTCACCGATGACCACCGTCCCCCCGTGCGCGGCAACGACTTCGGCGACGATCGCCAGCCCGAGCCCGGTGCCGCCCCCGGCGCGGGATCGATCCTCGTCGAGCCGTACGAACCGCTCGAACACCCGACGGCGGTCGGCCACCGCGATCCCGGGCCCGTCATCGTCGACCTGCAGGTAGGCGCGGCCGCCGTCGCTGCGCACCGTGATGAGCACCTCACCGGCCGCGTACCGGACGGCGTTGTCCACCAGGTTGCGCAACACCCGGGCGATGCCCTGCGCGTCGCCGACCACCCGGACCGGCTCGAGTCGACCGGCCACGGTCGGCCCGGCCTGCCGTTGCAGTCGCCGAACCTCTTGGGCGGCAAGATCATCGAGGTCCACATCGGCGCGGCGTAGCGGTAGACCACGTTCATCGGCGCGCGCGAGCAGCAGCAGGTCCTCGACCAGATTCTGCATGCGATACGCCTCCGGCAGCAGGGTGCTCTGCACCATCTGCGCGTCGACCAGTTGGGGATGCGCAGCTCCGATCTCCAAACCGGAGATCACCGTCGACAGCGGACTCCGCAGCTCGTGGGAGGCGTCGCCGACGAATCGACGCTGCGCGACATGGCCGGCTTCGATCCGGGCCAGCATGTCATTCATGGTGACCGCCAGCGCCGCCACCTCATCGGAGCGATACGGCACCGGCACCCGCTCGGCCAGATCGGACGCGCTGATCGCCGATACCCGCGAGCGGATAGCGTCCACGGACCGCAGGGAACGCCGGACCAGGAGGTACGTCGCTCCGGCGGCCACCGCGGCGACAACCGGCGCCGTGACCGCCAGCATCACCGCGACCGTCGACACCATGGTTTCCACCGGCTCGATGCCGCCGCCCACCAGGACGGTGTAATCACCCTCGCGGCCAGTGACCACCGCCGCGCTGACCCGCACATCGTCGTCGTCCGTCGACGGCACGCCGACCCGGGATTCGTGGTCCGGTACCGGTATCAGCGGGGACTCCGGCGCCGATTCCGACCGACGCAGCACCACTCCGTGCGCATCGAGGACCTGCACCGACACGATCCCCTGATCGGTCGCCAACAGCACCGCGTCGAGCTCGTCGGGCGGTTCCTCCCGCAGTCGTTGCGCCACGGTCCGCGCCCGGGCCGCGGCAGCGTGATCGACGTCGCTGGTCAGCACCTCATGCAAGGCCACCACCGACAGCGCCCCGACGGTCACCAGCCCGGCCAGCACCGCGGCACCGGAGATGGCCGCGGACCGAACCGCGATGCCGCCGAACCACCGCCGCAGGCGACGCCACCCCGTCCGCGGGGTCAGCACAGCCGCTCCGCGACGCTGCCGGGCCGCTCCGCCAACCCGCCGCTAGGGCCGCGCCGGCCCAGCGGTGGACGGCGCCGGGGCATGCCCGGGGGCGCTGGGCGCCGGGGCCTGCACGGAGACGCTGGGCGCCGGGGTTTCCGTCGTGGGCTCGTTGCTGTCGGCCGGTTCATTGTGCTCCGGACCGGCCGATTCGGGGGACTCGGAGGCGTCGTCGGACTCGTCGTCCTGGTCGTCGCCATGCTCCTTCTCCTGGACGTGCGAATGGCCGGTGTCCTGCTCGTCATTGTGCTCGGTACCCGCCCAGAACCCGGCGCCGAATGTCAGTCCCAGTATGGCGATTGCGGCGGCCGCGGCGGCCGCAATGGTCAGTCGGCGCCGCTGCCCGGAGGGTGTGCCGCCATCGGTGGGCCCGGCCGCCGGGTCGATGTGCTGAGCGGTGGACGGATCGGTCGGTTCATTCTGGTTGTCGCTGGTCATGGACACATGGTGCCCGCCGCAAGCTGAGACTTCGTTGAGAACGCCGGGCGACGTGCCGGGTCAGACGCCGATCTCGCCCCGCTCGGCGGCCAGCGCGATATCGCTGCGGTGGTGACTGCCGGCCAGCCGGACCCCGGCGACCCGCCGGTACGCGTCGGCGCGGGCCGCGGCCAGATCCGCTCCGGTGCCGACCACCGCGAGCACCCGCCCGCCGGCGGACACGATCGCCCCGTCGGCACGGCGGGCGGTCCCCGCGTGCAGCACTCCCTCGGCACCCGCACCGGTGATGACGTCGCCGACCCGGGGTCGTCCGGGATAGTTCTCGGCGGCGATCACCACGGTGACCGCGGAGCCCGGTCGCCATTGCAGCGGGCCGATATCGGCCAGGGTTCCGGTGGCGGCGGCGTTGAGTAACCCACCGAGCGGGGAGTCCAACAGGGCCAGTACGGCCTGGGTCTCCGGATCGCCGAAGCGGCAGTTGAACTCGACCACCGCAGGTCCGGCCGCGGTGATGGCCAGTCCCGCGTAGAGCAGTCCGGAGAATCCGCTGCCACGCCGCACCAGTTCGGCGGCAACGGGTTTGACGATGTCCTCGACGATCTCGGTGACCTTCTCGCCGGGCAGCCAGGGCAGCGGCGTGTAGGCGCCCATGCCGCCGGTGTTGGGGCCGACGTCACCATCGCCGACCCGCTTGAAGTCCTGGGCCGGCAGCAGCGGCACCACGGTCTCGCCGTCCACCACGCAGAACAGCGATACCTCCGGGCCGTCGAGGAACGACTCCAGCAGCACCGGGTGGCCCTCCTCGAGCAGTTCGGCGGCGTGCGAGCGGGCCGCCTCGCGGTCGGCGGTGACCACCACACCCTTGCCCGCGGCCAGTCCATCGTCTTTGACCACCCACGCCTGCTGGCCGGCGGGCGGCCCGAACCGGTTCAGCGCCGCGTCCAGGTGCGCCGGGTTGTCCACCACCTCGCTGGTCGCGGTACGGACCCCGGCGGCGGTCATCACGTCCTTGGCGAAGGCCTTGGAACCCTCGATGCGGGCCGCGTCCCGACTCGGCCCGAAGCAGGCGATCCCCGCCGCGCGCACCGCGTCGGCAACGCCGAGCACCAGGGGCACCTCCGGACCGATCACCACCAGGTCGGACGCCAACCGCCGGGCGAGACCGACGACGGCGGCACCGTCGCTGATGTCGACGTCGTGTTGTTCGGCGACGCCCGCGGTGCCGGCGTTGCCGGGCGCCACCGCCAGGGCGGCTACCTGCGGGTCGCGGGCCAGGGCCAGCAGCAGGGCATGTTCACGGGCACCGGATCCGATTACGAGGACGCGCACAAGTGCCCACCCTATCGGTCCGGCGGGCCCGGGTCCCACCGGCGCCGCCGACACTACGGGCGGTTGTTCAGCGTTCGTCGAGCGTCTGCCCGCTGCTCATCTTGACCGCGGCGTTGGCGTTGGCGACCTTGTCCTCGCTCTCGCCGCGGTCGGCCGCCTTACGACGACGGGCGATCACCTTGTCCACCGAGCCGTTGAGCCCGGAGCCCAGCGGGAAACCGAGGTACTGGGTCAAAAAGACCGCCATCTGCTTGAGTTCCTCGCCGGTGAGCTCTTCGTTGAGCAGCGCGGCGTTGACCTGGATCTCGGCCAGGTCCTGGCGGCCCACGGCGGTGACCGCGGCCAGCGTCATGATGCGTTTCTCCCGCATGGACAGTCCGGGCCGGTTCCAGATGTCGCCGAACAGGTGATCAACGGTGAGGTCGAAGTACGGGTCGCCCTCGATGTTGGGCATCTGCCAGCCGTAGACCTCGTTCATCTTCGCCAGGCCCTTGGCCCGCTGTTCGTCCATCCCTCACTCCTTCTCGTGCGGCACGCCGAGCCCGGCGGCCAAATTGTCCAGGGCCACCCGGGCCAGCGGCAGGTCCACACCCACCGAATTCCCCAGGCCCAGCGCCAGAGTCAGGTCCTTTTCGGCCAGGCCCCGGGTGTGGACGAACATGTCGTAGAGCCAGTGATCGGGTGCCAGTGGCGCGGTGTCGTCGCGCAGGATGATCGCGCCCGGGCCGCCGCTTTGGGCGTCGGAGTGGCGTACCACCCGGCCGAGCTTCTGCAGGTCGATGCCGGCGGCCTCGGCCAGGGCCATCGCCTCACACGAGGCCGCGAAGCCGATGAACGTCAACATGTTGCGGGCCAGCTTCATCCGGGTTCCCGCTCCCGGTTCACCGGCCCGCACCACCAGCGACGCCCACTTCTTGAACACCGGCTTGACCGCGGCGAACGCCTCGTCGTCGGCGCCGACCATCACGGCCAGCTCGCCCTTGCCGGCCGCACCGGCGCCGCCACTGACCGGGGCATCGACGATGTGAATCCCCCTGGGCCGCAGCGCATCGGCAAGTTCGGCCGCGGTGTCCGGCTCGATCGTGGAGTGGATCGCGATGACGGTGCCGGGCGCTGCGTGTTCGGCGAGTTCGCCGACCACCGTGCGCACCTGGGCGTCGTTGAGCACCGTCACGCTGATCACGTCGGCGGCGGCCACCTCGGCCACCGAGCCCGCGCATACCGCGCCCAGTTCTCCCAGCGGCTCCATCGTCTCGGCCCGCACGTCGAACACCACCAGACCGCCGGGCCAGTCCGCCAGCCGCTGGGCCATCGGTGCGCCCTGATTGCCCAGCCCGATGTAGCCGAGTTTGATCTCACCGTCGGTCATGAGCGGATGATCTGTCCGCCGTCGACGTTGAAGATCTGGCCGGTGATCCACGACGCTTCGTCCGACAGCAGGAACAGGCACATGCCGACCAGGTCCTCCGGGGTGCCCATCCGGGCCAGCGGCAGGGTCTGCACGATCTGCTTGACGATGGCCTGCGGGGTGGTGGTGCGGTTGGCCTCGGTGTCGATCGGCCCGGGCGCGATCGCGTTGATCCGGATGTTGCGCCAGCCCAGTTCCCGGGACAGCTGCTGGGTCAGGCCGTTGATGCCGACCTTGGCCAGCCCGTAGAAGTTCGAGTACACCCAGGCCGCGGTGGAGGACTGGTTGACGATGACACCGCCGCCGCGGGCCTCCATGTGGGACACCACCGCCCGGCTACACAGCAACGCACCGTCGAGGTTGACGCTCATGAACTTCTGGTAGTAGTCCCACGGGACGGTGAGCAGCCCGTCGAGCTTCATGCCACCGAAGATCGCGGCGTTGTTGACCAGGAAGTCGATGCCACCGAGTTCGGCGACCGTCGCCTCGGCCATCGCGATGCACGAATCCGGGTCGGAGACGTCGACCTGCACGGCGATGGCGCGCCCGCCGGCAGCGTTGATGGCCTCGGCGACGCTGCGGGCTCCCTCGATGTTGATGTCGGCGACCGCGACGGCCGCGCCTTCGCGGGCCAGCGCCTCGGCGTAGGCCGCTCCGATACCACCGCCGGATCCGGTGACGATCGCTACCTTGTTCTCGAACCGCTTCATTCTTCTCCTCGAATGTGCTTGTGCTGCATTGCTGGTCGGGCTACTGCGGCGCCAGGGTGGCGATCACCTTGGTTTCCAGGTACTCCTCGAATCCGGCGACGCCCATCTCCCGGCCGTTGCCGGACTGCTTGTAGCCGCCGAACGGCGCATCGGCTGCGTACCAGACGCCGCCGTTGACGTTGACGGTGCCGACGCGCAGCTTCGCGGCCACCGCGGAGGTCCGCGCCGGGTCGGTGCCGAAGACGGTGCCGGACAGGCCGTATGGCGAGTCGTTGGCGATGGCCACCGCGTCGTCGTCGCCGTCGTGGGCGATGACGGTCAGTACCGGGCCGAAGATCTCCTCGCGGGCCACCCGGGCGGAATTGTCCAGTCCGGCAATGACCGTCGGCGAGATGAAGAATCCCTTGGGCTGGTCGGCGGGGCGGCCGCCACCGCAGGCGAAGCTGCCGCCCTCGGCGAGCGCGAGATCCAGGTAGCCCTGCACCCGGTCGCGCTGGCGGGCGGAGATCAGCGGCCCGCAGATGGTGCGCTTGCTGTTCGGGTCACCCGCGGCCAGACCGGCCATGGTGGCCGCGGCCGCGGCGACCGCGTCGTCGTAGGACGCCCGCGGCACCACCAGGCGGGTGGTGATGGCGCAGCCCTGCCCGGCGTGCATGGAGGTGGTGAACGCGGCCATCGAGCACGCCGCGGCCAGGTCGGCGTCGTCGAGCACGATGAACGCCGACTTGCCGCCCAGTTCCAGGAACACCTTCTTGATGGTGACCGCGGCATCGGTCATCACCGCGCGGCCGGTGGCGGTGGAGCCGGTGAACGACACCATGTCCACCCGCGGGTCCTGACTCAGCACCGCGCCGACGGTGTGGTCGCTGGAGGTGACGATGTTGAGCACCCCGGGCGGGAAGTCGGTGTATTCGGTGACCAGCTCACCCAGCACCGCCGCCGCCCACGGGGTGTCCGGTGCGGGCTTGAGCACCAGGGTGTTTCCGGCCGCCAGCGCCGGCCCGATCTTGGCGAGGTTGATCTGGTGCGGGAAGTTCCACGGCGTGATGGCTCCCACCACGCCGACGGCCTCCCGGGCGATGGTGCGGTTGCTTGGCATGCCCTGCGGCGTCGCGAAGCCCAGATCGGTGTTCCAGGAATAGTTTTCGGCGGTATCGGCGCAGAATGACAGGTCGTCGACCGGGCCTTCCAACTGGCCGCCGGAGGTCAGCATGCGGGGTGCCCCGACCTCGGCGATGGTGAGCTCGCGCAGTTCCTCGATGTGCTCGCGCATGGCTTCGCGGAGTTGTCGGATGCAACGGACCCGAAGCTCGGTGTTGGTCGACCAGTCGGTGTCGTCGAAGGCGCGCCGGGCGGCCTCGATCGCGGTCCCCATGTCCGCCGTCGTCGCATCGGCGGCCACCCCCAGGGTGTCCTCGGTGGCCGGGTTGATGGTGGGGAACACGCCGGCGGATCCCGCCACCAGCTTCCCGTCGATCAAGAGCTTGGATTCCCGGTCGGCCAGTAACGCCATCTGCGGCTCCACACTTTCGTCAGTATCTGGACATGTGTCCGATGTCTACCGGGTGCAAGATATCCAGAATTCGACCCGGACCGCAAGACCCGAACCATCAGGACGGCGATCTTCCCGATAAACATGCAGGTAGTGGGCCAATATCAGGGTTTGGCTTGCCTGCCGCACCGGCAATCGGATAAATTTGGACATGTGTCCAGCGATGGGGCGGCGGTGACCGCGACAGACGTACGCGAGACGCCGCGCAACCGGCGCCAGGAGGAGACCTTCCGCAAGGTGCTGGCCGCCGGGATCGAGATGCTGCGGGAGTCCTCGTACGCCGATCTGACCGTCCGCGCGGTCGCCAAACGCGCTCAGGTGGCCCCGGCGACGGCCTACACCTACTTCTCCTCGAAGAACCACCTGATCGCCGAGGTCTACCTGGACCTGATCCGCGCGGTGCCGTACTTCACCGACGTCAACGAACCGACGGTGAGCCGGGTCGACCGCGCGCTGCGCAGCCTGGCGCTGGTGGTCGCCGACGAGCCCGAGGTCGCCGCCGCGTGCACCACCGCCCTGATGGCCGGCGACGACGCCACGGTGCGCGCCGCCCGCGACCGGATCGGTGCGGAGATCCACCGCCGGATCACCTCCGCGCTGGGCCCCGACGCCGACCCGCGCACCGTCGCGGCCCTGGAGATGACGTTCTTCGGCGCCCTGGTCCAGGCCGGCAGCGGGGTCATCACCTACCACCAGATCGCCGACCGGCTGACCTACGTCGTCACCCTGATGCTGCACCAAGGAGACTCATGACCGCGACCGTCGACCACGCCGCCGGGGCGCCGCTGCTCGACCCGTACAGCTACGACTTCCACGAGGACCCGTACCCGTACTACCGCCGGCTGCGCGACGAGGCTCCGCTTTACCACAACTCCGATCTCGGATTCTGGGCGTTGTCCCGGCACGCCGACGTGTGGGCGGGCTTTCGGAATTCCACCGCGCTGTCCAACAAGTTCGGCGTATCGCTGGACCCGGCCTCCCGGGGCCCGCACGCCGCACTGACCATGTCGTTTTTGGCCATGGACGATCCGGCCCACCTGCGGCTGCGCACCCTGGTCTCCAAGGGCTTCACTCCGCGGCGCATCCGGGAGCTCGAACCCCGGGTCACCGAGATCGCCAACCAGCATCTGGACACCATGCTGGAACTGGCCGCCTCGGGTGAAACCGTGGACTACGTCACCGAATTCGCCGGCAAGCTGCCGATGGACGTCATCTCCGAGCTGATGGGGGTGCCCGAGCCCGACCGCCAGGAGATCCGGGCCTGGGCCGACGCGGTGATGCACCGCGACGACGGTGTCACCGACGTACCGAAGGAGGCCATCAATGCCTCGATCAACTTGTTCGGCTACTACCACAACATGATCGCCGAGCGGCGCAGGCAGCCGTCGGACGACCTGACCTCGGCGCTGCTGGAAGCCGAGATCGACGGCGACAAGCTCACCGACGAGGAAGTCCTGGGCTTTCTGTTCCTGATGGTGATCGCGGGCAACGAGACGACCACCAAACTGCTTGCCAACGCAGCGTTCTGGGGTCACCGCAACCCCGATCAGCTGGCCCCGGTGTACGCAGACCTGGACCGGGTGCCACTGTGGGTCGAGGAGACCCTGCGTTACGACACCTCCAGCCAGATCCTGGCCCGCACCGTCGAGGGCGAATTCCGGATCTACGACACCGTCATTCCCGACGGCGACATCGTCCTGCTGCTGCCGGGATCGGCGCACCGCGACGAGCGGGTGTTCGAGGATGCCGACGATTTCGTCATCGGCCGCGACATCGGCGCCCGGCTGCTGAGCTTCGGCAGCGGCGCGCACTTCTGCCTCGGCGCGCACCTGGCCCGGATGGAGGGCCGGGTGGCGCTGACCGAGATGTTCAAACGCATCCGCGGCTTCGCCGTCGACGAGGACAACTCCGTCCGCGTCCACTCCAGCAATGTGCGCGGCTTCGCCCACCTGCCCATCACCGTCGAACTCCGCTGAAAGGCCCACGCAATGCCACGCTTTGACCCGCTGCCCGACCGCCGCCCGGCCTTCGTCGCCGGCGCATCCTCCGGCATCGGCGCCGCCACCGCCACCGAGCTCGCTCGCCGCGGCTTTCCGGTCGCCCTGGGGGCGCGGCGGGTGGAAAAGTGCCAGGAGCTCGTCGACACCATCCGCGCCGACGGCGGCGAGGCCGTCGCGGTCCCCCTCGACGTCACCGACCCGGACTCGGTGACCGAGGCGGTCAAGGCCGCCACCGCGGCACTCGGCGACATCGAAGTGCTGGTCGCCGGGGCCGGCGACACCTCCTTCGGCAAGCTCGCCGAGGTCAGCACCGACGACTTCGAATCGCAGTTGCAGATCCATCTGATCGGCGCGAATCGGCTGATGCGCGCGGTGGTCGGCGGCATGGTCGAGCGCAGGCGCGGCGACCTGATCTTCGTCGGATCCGATGTGGCACTTCGGCAACGCCCGCACATGGGCGCCTACGGTGCGGCCAAGGCCGCGCTGGTGGCCATGGTCACCAACCTGCAGATGGAGTTCGAAGGCACCGGAGTCCGGGCATCGCTGGTGCACCCCGGCCCGACGATGACCTCGATGGGGTGGAACCAGCCGATGGAACTGGTCGGTGCGGCGCTGGAGGACTGGGCCAAGTGGGGTCAGGCCCGGCACAGCTACTTCCTGCGCCCGGAGGATCTGGCCCGGGCCATCACATTCGTCGCGGAAACCCCGCGCGGTGGATTCATCGCCAATATGGAGCTCCAGCCCGAAGCTCCGCTGGCCGAGGCCACCGACCGTCAGAAACTCAAAGTGGAGGACTGAGCACATGACCACCGCAGTGGTGCCCCGGGTATCCGGCGGCGACGAGGAGCACGGCCATCTCGAAGAATTCCGCACCGACCCGATCGGGTTGATGCAGCGTCTGCGCGATGAGTGCGGCGACGTCGGCTGGTTCCAGCTGGCCGACAAGCAGGTGGTGCTGCTGTCCGGCGCCGAGGCCAACGAGTTCTTCTTCCGTTCCAGCGACAGCGAGCTCAACCAGGCCGAGGCCTACCCGTTCATGACGCCGATCTTCGGCGAGGGCGTGGTATTCGACGCCGACCCCGAGCGCCGCGCCGAGATGCTGCACAACACCGCGCTGCGCGGCGAGCAGATGAAGGGACACGCCGCCACCATCGAACGCGAGGTGCGGCGGATGATCGAAAACTGGGGCGACGAGGGCGAAATCGACCTGCTGGAGTTCTTCTCCGAGCTGACCATCTATACCTCGACCGCGTGCCTGATCGGGGGCAAGTTCCGCAACCAGCTGGACTCCCGGTTCGCCAACTACTACCACCTGCTGGAACGCGGCACCGATCCGCTGTGTTACGTCGACCCGTACCTACCGATCGAGAGCTTCCGGATCCGCGACGAGGCCCGGGCCAACCTCGTCGAGCTGGTCCAGGAGGTGATGAACGGGCGCATCGCCAATCCCCCGACGGACAAGAGCGACCGCGATCTGCTCGACGTGCTGGTGTCGATCAAGGACGAGGACGGCAACCCCCGGTTCTCCGCCAACGAGGTCACCGGGATGTTCATCTCACTGATGTTCGCCGGGCACCACACCAGCTCGGGCACCTCGTCGTGGACGATGATCGAGCTGCTGCGCAACCCGGACTACTACGCCAAGGTTCAGCAGGAGCTCGACGATCTGTACTCCGACGGCCAGGAGGTGAGTTTCCATGCACTGCGCCAGATTCCGCATCTGGACAACGCACTCAAGGAGACCCTGCGGCTGCATCCGCCGCTGATCATCCTGATGCGGGTGGCCCAGGACGAGTTCGAGGTGCAGGGGTTCCCGATCCACAAGGGGCAGATGGTGGCCGCGTCCCCGGCGATCAGCAACCGCATCCCCGAAGACTTCCCGGACCCGGACGCCTTCGACCCGGACCGGTATGTGAAGCCGCGCCAGGAGGATCTGATCAACCGGTGGACCTGGATCCCGTTCGGGGCCGGCCGGCACCGCTGCGTGGGTGCGGCGTTCGCCCAGATGCAGATCAAGGCGATCTTCTCGGTGTTGTTGCGCGAGTACACCTTCGAGATGACCCAGCCGCCGGAGACCTACCGCAACGATCACTCCAAGATGGTGGTCCAGCTGGCACGCCCGGCCAAGGTCCGCTACCGCCGACGGGTCCGGGACTGACGCGTCATGGGGTGCTACCGCGTCGTCGTCGATGAGGACCTGTGCCAGGGCCACGCGATGTGTGAGCTCGAAGCTCCCGATGTGTTCTCCGTACCCAAGCGGGGCCCGGTGAACATCCTGATCCCGGAACCGCCCGACGAGATGCGCGAGGACGTCGAGCGCGCCATCGAGATGTGTCCCACCCGGGCACTGGAATTGATCGAGATCGACGAAACCTGAGCGAGGCACGAGCGAAGGCGAGGAGATCGACCATTCAATCCCGAATCGACCCTTCTGACCAGAAAGAGGCTTGAGCATGGCAACACGTGAACAACTGCAGGACTGGGTGGACCGCTGGCTGAAGGCCAACCGGGATGCCGAGATCGCCGGTGACTGGAAGCCGCTGGCCGACTTCTACACCCCCGACGCCACCTATGGCTGGAACATCGGCCCCAAGGAAGACGTCATGTGCGTCGGCCGCGACCAGATCCGCGACGTCGCGCTGGGCCTGGAGATGGAGGGCCTGGAGAACTGGGTCTACGAGTACCAGAAGGTGCTCATCGACGACGCGCAGAACGAGATCGTCGGGTTCTGGAAGCAAATCGCCAACAAGTCCGACGGCAGCACCGACGAGATTTACGGCATCGGCGGCAGCTGGTTCCGTCTCGACGACAACCTGCTGATCGAGTGGCAGCGGGACTTCTTCGACTTCGGCCATGTACAGAAGGCGTTCATGAACCTGATCTCCTCCGGGGACCTGACCCCGACCATGCAGAAGCGCATCGAGCGCAGCCTGGCCGGCGAGAAGCTGCCCGGTTACTACCCGCTGGGCGAGGCTCCCGTCTCGCTCTGGTGACACCACCGCGGACCCTCCCAAGCAAGCGCTTGGGGGGGCTGTGATGCGGGTAACTAGAGGCTCTAGTCTGGAGACAGACGGACCGCTGATCGGAAGTGGCGAAAAGCTCGTGGAGAGAGGTTGCAGATGAAAACCAAAGGCGCCCTGATCTGGGAATTCAACCAGCCATGGTCGATCGAGGAGATCGAGATCGGTGACCCCGTCAAAGACGAGGTGAAGATCCAAATGGAAGCCGCCGGGATGTGCCACTCCGACCATCACCTGGTCACCGGCGACATTCCGATGGCCGGTTTTCCGGTACTGGGCGGCCACGAGGGCGCGGGCATCGTCACCGAGGTCGGCCCCGGCGTCGAGCACCTGGCACCCGGCGACCACGTCGTGCTGTCCTTCATCCCATCCTGCGGCGAGTGCCCATCGTGTCAGGCGGGCATGCGCAACCTGTGCGACCTGGGCATGTACCTGCTGACCGGTACCGCGGTCTCGGACGGCACGAACCGCGTGCACGCCGCCGACGGCACCCCGGTGATTCCGATGACGCTGCTGGGCACCTTCAGCCCCTACATGGTGGTGCACAAGAGCTCGGTGGTGAAGATCGACCCGTCCATCCCGTTCGAGGTCGCCTGCCTGGTCGGCTGTGGCGTCACCACCGGCTACGGCTCGGCGGTACGCAGCGGCGACGTACGCCCGGGTGACGACGTGGTGATCGTCGGTGTCGGCGGTGTCGGCACCGGCGCGCTGCAGGGCGCGCTGAACGCCGGCGCGCGCAACGTCTTCGTCGTCGACCCGGTGGAGTTCAAGCGCGATTCCGCACTGAAGTTCGGCGCCACCCACGCCTATCCGGACATCTACAGCGCGATGGCCGGCGTCGCCGAGGTCACCGAGGGCCGGATGGCGAACAAGACCATCATCACCGTCGGCGAGCTGCACGGCGAAGACATCGACAACTACCTGAACATCACCAGCAAGGGTGGCACCTGCGTGGTGACCGCGGTGGCGAACATGTCCAGCCTGGACGTGAAGCTGAACCTGTCGATGCTGACCCTGCTGCAGAAGCGGTTGCAGGGCACCATCTTCGGCGGCGGCAACCCGCACCACGACATCCCCGCGCTGCTGAGCATGTACAAGGCCGGTCGGCTCAACCTCGACGATATGGTCACCCGGCAGTACAGCCTGGAGCAGATCAACGAGGGCTACGCCGACATGCTGGAGGGCCGCAACATCCGCGGCGTCATCCGCTACACCGACGCCGACCGGTAGTCCGCGCCCATCAAATAGGCTGGGCCGATGGCAACCATCTTCACCAGGATCATCAACGGCGAGCTACCGGGCCGGTTCGTCTACGAAGACGACGAGTTCGTCGCGTTCCTGACCATCGAGCCGATGACCCAGGGCCACACCCTGGTGGTGCCGCGGGCCGAGATCGACCAGTGGCAGGACATCGACCCGGGCGTCAACGCCCGGTTGATGGCGGTGGCGCAGAAGATCGGTCGCGCGGTGGTGACCGCCTTCGGTGCACCGCGGGCCGGTCTGCTGATCGCCGGCTTGGAGGTTCCGCACCTGCACGTGCACGTCTTCCCGGCGTATGCACTCACCGACTTCGGGTTCGCCGGGGTGGACCGCAATCCCAGCCCGGCGTCACTGGACGACGCTCAGGCGCGGATCAAGGCCGCGCTGGCAGCACAGGACTGACCTCAGCGGCGGGCGCGTTCTCGTCGGGCATCTCCCCGTCGGGAACTTCCGCGTCGGGCGGCTCCGCGTCCGCGGCGTCCTCGTCGACGGCCTCCGCGCCGCCGAGCCGCGGGATGGCCACCCGGAACCGGCAACCGCGGCCCAGCTCGGCATCCACGGTCACCGTGCCGCCGTGTCCGCGCACCAGAGAGTCAACAATCGACAGGCCCAGTCCGGAGCCGCCGCTGGCCCGGGTCCGGGACGCGTCGGTGCGGTAGAACCGCTCGAAGATGCGGTGGGCGTCCTCGGGCGCCAGACCCGGCCCCTGATCGACGACCTCCAGCACGGCGTCGTCGCCGTCGGTACCGACCCGCACGGTGATCGCGGCGTCGGCCGGGGTGTGCTGCAGCGCGTTACTGACCAGGTTCGACAGCACCTGGCGCAGCCGGGCGTCGTCGCCCTGCACCAGCGGGATCCCGGGGCCGTCGAACACCTCCAATGCGATGCTGCGGTTTGGGGCGACCGAGCGGGCGTCGTGCACGGCGTCGCTGGCCAGTACCAGCAGGTCCACCGGCCGCTGTTCCAGCGGACGCTGGGAGTCCAGCCGGGCCAGCAGCAGCAGGTCCTCCACCAGCAGGCCCATCCGGCCGGCCTCGCTCTCGATCCGCGACATCAGCATCTCCACGTCGCGGGCGGCGCCCTGGCGGTACAGCTCGGCGAAGCCGCGAATGGTGGTCAGCGGGGTGCGCAGTTCGTGGCTGGCGTCGGTGATGAACCGGCGCATCCGGTCCTCGGAACGACGGGCGTGTTCGGCGGAGGCCTCCGAATCGGCCACCGCGCGCTGGATCTGGGCCAGCATGCCGTTGAGCGCCAGCGACAACCGGCCCACCTCGGTGCGCGGGTCGCGCTGCGGGATGCGCCGGTCCAGCTCGCCGCGGGCGATCGCCGCCGCGGTCTTCTCCACCTCACCGAGCGGACGCAGGCTGCGCTGCACCAGGCCGTAACCGGCCAGGCCGAGTACCAGCAGCACCGCCACCCCGATCCCGGCCTGCGCCAGCACCAGCGAGTCGACGGTGGAGTCCACCTCGGACAGGTCCATCGCGACGGTGGTCAGCTCCCCGTCGGGACCGTGCAACGACACCGCGCGCCACCGCACATCCGAGTCGCCGATCGAGCCGACCGTCGTCGGCACGTCGCCGACATCGTGGCCCGGCGGCAGGTCCGGTTCGGCGCCGCCGTCGTTGACCGCGGTCCACTGGTCACCGGCCGAATCCACCCCGCTGACATAGAACTTCGACGGCGGCCGAGCCGGGTTGGGCCCGTCGTGCGGCCGGGACGAATGCGGCCGCGGTGCCTGCACCCAGGAGTTGGTGGCGTCGATCAGGGTCTGGTCGACCCGGCCGATCAAGCTGTGCTTCATCAGGGTGGTCACCGCGATGCCCGAAGCCAGCAACCCGAAGGTGACAAGTACCAGCGCCGCCGCGACCAGACCGAGCCGCAGCGGCACGCCCCGGCGAATCCGGGCCCCCGTCACCAGATCGAAGCTCAGCGCGGCTCCCTCAGGACGTAGCCGACGCCGCGCAGCGTGTGCAGCAGGCGCTTCTCGCCGGTGTCGATCTTGCGGCGCAGGTAGGACACGTAGGACTCGACGACATTGACGTCGCCGCCGAAGTCGTAGCGCCACACGTGGTCGAGGATCTTCGGCTTGCTCAGCACGGTGCCGGCGTTGATGACGAAGTAGCGCAGCAAGGTGAACTCGGTCGGCGACAGGGAAACCGGTTCACCGGCCTTCCACACTTCGTGGGTGTCCTCGTCGAGTTCGATGTCGGCGAACGACAGCCGGGAGGTGCGGGCGGCCTCGGCGCCCTTGCCGGAGCGGCGCAGGATGACCCGCAACCGGGCCACCACCTCCTCCAGGGAGAACGGCTTGGTGACGTAGTCGTCGCCGCCGAGGGTCAGCCCGGCGACCTTGTCGGCCACCGTGTCGCGCGCGGTCAGAAACAGCGCGGGGGCGTCGATGCCGTCGGCGCGCAACCGGCGCAGCACCCCGAAGCCGTCCATCCCGGGCATCATTACGTCCAGGATGACGGCGTCGGGTTTGACCTCGCGGGCGCGGTCCAGGGCGGCCGGTCCGTTGGCCGCGGTGAACACCTCGAAACCCTGGAATTTCAGGCTGACCGACAGCAGTTCGACGATGTTGGTCTCGTCGTCGACCACCAGGACCCGGGCCTCCGGCGTTACCTCGGTGCCCACGGGTGAGTTCGTTGTCATGGTCATGTTGTCCATTTGCTCATAATCAGGTGATGATCACCTGCTCACTCGCTGTGAGATTTCTGTGAGTCGATGTTCGCGTCGGTCCGGCGTCTGGGCGACCTAGACTGGCCTGATGAACGTCGGCGACGCCCTGGTCAACCTGGCGACCGCACCGCTGCGGATCGGCCTGGCGGCGACCCAGGTCAGCCTGGAGGTGGCCAACGAGGTCATCGAGGTGGCCAAGCGCGCCACCGGCGAGGTCCCCGGCGTCATCGGCGGGTCCACCGCCATGGTGCACATGCTCGGCCTCGACGAGACCGTGGCCCGCGCCCAGCGCATCGCCAAGCTGGCCGACGGGCTGCTGGCCGAGGACGCCCCGCTAACCCAGGCCATGTCGCCGGGCGGACCCGTCGACCGGTTGCTGCGCCCGGGCGGCCTGCTGGATCGGATGACGGCCCCGGGCGGGGTGCTGGACCGGCTGACCGCCGACGGCGGCGGTTTGGATCGCGCACTGGCCGACGGAGGCCTGGTCGATCAGCTGCTCGACGAGAACGGGCTGGTGGAGCGGCTGCTCGCCGAGGACGGGCTGGCTGAGCGGCTGCTGGCCAACGACGCCCTCAAGAGCAACGAATCGATCGCGGACCTCGTCGAGAAAGTGCTGAGTGAAGTGGTGCACTCCAACCAAACGCTGCAGGCCAAGTTGGATGCGGCCGAGGGC
>WBZQ01000039.1_pt2 | contig 34574 bp, 29 predicted proteins | sample 5204251 | NCBI WGS metagenome assembly WBZQ01 (sample SAMN12412402, study PRJNA552823) | activated sludge metagenome | isolation source: activated sludge from nitrification reactor of wastewater treatment plant... | place: USA: Virginia | collected 2017-09 | reverse complement strand
TCGAATTCCTCGTCGAACCGCGTAGTCCACGTCTATATGAGGAACTCCCGTTGTGTTCGACGCAATGACTTTAAGCGCCGGAGCCATGTCGATCTTCTCTTTCCCCCAAAAGTACCCCAACGGAGCAATCACTACATGAATATGGCTCAAGTCCTCAGGACGATCCTCATCTGGAGAAGACACTGTCTCAACTTGAAATCGCTCCTTGAGCAAAGCGAGATTCTCGGGCTGATACCTCAACAAGTCATAGTACCTAAGCACAGGCTTCGCAGTCATCAGCTCCCACCATCATAGCGTACAGATTCATCCACCAAACGTGACACCACGTCACATGCAACGAGCTCTTTTATATTCATTGCCCAGCGGGACGGGATAATACGAAGCCTACATTGACTCGCAGATCAATTCACCCTTCCACTCCTATGCAACAGATCACCCTAGGCTTCATCGACAATATCATGCAAGGATACAGGCTCATCTTTCATTAAGGGACGAAGTAGGCGTCGGCCAAGAAGACGATCGAGCTGATTGGGAGGAATACCTTCACCAGGCCGCTTAGCTAAAACATCTGCGCCTATTAATAAGTGGCCTGCAGGTAGATCGCATGCAGCCACCAACGATTTCAGCGCCCATTTTTGCCCTTGGCTCTCGCAGACTGCGGGCTCCTTGTGCTCAGGACCGATCATCGAAGCAACTCTTCGAATATCGGCGACAAGAGCCGCAAAATTTTCAGGACCAGCTGATACCTTCCAATCCTGTGCATTGGGGACTTCGCGGAGAATCGTAATATGCTTTTCCACCAATGAAGCCCCCCTGGCCACAGCAGCAAGAATTGCTATCCCATCCTCAGTGTGATCGGAATAGCCAACGGGGCCTGAAAAGATTCTTCGCAAGCGGTCCATGGCAGCCAGGTTAACTTGCTCGGGTGGTGTGGGATAGGAGGTGATGCAATGCAACAATGCGAGCTCATGACAACCTCCTGCAGCACATGCTGAGACAGCTTCATGCACGTCAGGCTCACGATACATACCAGTGGAAACGATCATAGGTTTACCTAGAGACGCCAGCTTCGTCAGAAAAAGGGGATTGTTCCGCTCGCCCGAACCAACCTTGATCGCCGGGACATCCAACTCGACAAGCCACGGGATACGCGTCTCATCGTGAGCCGTCGACATAAACAGAATTCCTTTACGGTCGCATTCATCCTTAAGGTCGCGAGCCTGTTTCAGGGTGAGATTTCTAGGACGAAGCCGGTTCTGCCACTCAATCGCCCGCTTTGCAATTAGTGCCTCTACGTCAAAGAACTGCGTCTTGAATGCATGAGCTCCTGCCTTCGACGCCAGGTCGACAAGCTCAAGAGCAAGATCCATGTCGCCGAAATGAGAGACCCCAGCCTCGGCTATCACAAACGGCGATGCACCCTCGCCGATCTGGTGTTGCCCTATTTGAAAGTGGGATAGAAACTTCATATTAGGCTCCCACCTTAGTTATAAGCCTGCGAAGGCTTCGAAGCGGTGGCTGCAGTGACCGTCTAGTGCTCAACATGTCCTCACCAAGACGGCAGATCCAAACCTTTTTGCTAAACTTAATAGGTGATTCGTTTTTCAATCTTCAACTGGGTATCAGCCAGTATGGCTGCCATACGCTCCCCCGCCCGTCCATCTCCGTACAATGTTGACGGCGCATATGGGCCATGGACAAGTTGACTGCGTACCGCCCTCAAGATTTCTGTTCGATCATACCCCACATCCATAACATTCGGCCCCCGTTCACGGCCCGCCTGCCTGGTTCCGATGGTGACGGATGGAACCCCCAAAAAAGATGTTTCACGAATCCCCACACTCGATGAGCCTATCATGCAGGCGGAGTTGACGACGACCTTGTAAAATTTTTCCGGGGGCATATTCTTGAAAAAATGAACGAACGACGGCTGGTACTTCTCTCGAAATACCCTCAACCCCTTAGAAATCTTATCCGACCCCGCGTCCACATTCGGCCAAAACCACAGTGTCGGCATCTTGAGCTCAAAGATTGCCATGAGGGTCTCATGGATATGCTCGTACATATCTTCATACTCTGTTGTTACCGGATGCTGCATCACCAGAAGATACTTTCCTGCAGCCAAATCCAACACCGGACCTGCCCCGTACTGTTGAGTGAGTCCGGGAAAATCTACCGTGCGATCCTTTGTCGAGGCAGCTGCAAGATCAATTGATGAACACCCCGTAACAAACACTGTATCTTTCTCCTCGCCAAGTCGCTTCACCCGCTCTGCCGCCCCCTCTGTTGCAACGAGATGCAAATCAGCCAATTTTGTAATAGCGTGACGAACCTTCTCATCGATCGACCCCGTCACCTCTCCACCTTGAACATGGACCACCGGAGTGTTCATGTAGGCAGCGGCAGCTGCGATGCCGAGACTTTCGTATCGGTCTCCAATTACAACCACGGCATCCGGCCGTAAATTATCCAGCACAGTCGCAAGTTCCATAATACCCATACCTGTGGTCTTTGCCATCGTCACGGGGTTCTCCCCCTCCAAGACGAAATAGATCCGAGCGGCAATTTCGAAACCGTCTGCCTCAATCACATTGACCGCTCCCCCATATTTTTCCAACAACGCCGAAGCGCCGACAATGAGTTGCAGTTCAAGATCCGGGTGATTTCGCACGGCTTGAAGAAAGGTTTTCAAGCGGGCATACGCACCCCGATAAGTTACAACGACGGCAATCTTGCGTCGACGTGATTGTTGTCTCATACGCCCTCAGTCATGGAAGTTTTGAAGTCTGACTCACTGGCACGATTAGCTACTGCCTCTTGATCCAAACAGGTGGTTGCGACCTCTCGTAAATAAAACGAACGGGAAAGGTCGCTTCTGCGCCGGCAGTTTCAATAGAAAAATCAACATTGTGACGATAGGGGGTTCGTTGAATCGAAAAACACGGATCTCGTTTATAGACGAGTCCATTGTCATCCATGCGGGTGACCTGCACCTGAGCATGATCGAATGTAAGTCGATAGCGCCCACGCGACGCCTCCCGAACCCAGGACAGACACTCTAAGAGCTGACCATATGCAGCACTATCTTTCCAGGATGGTTGCAGGTTAGGTGTGATCGTTTTGGAAGCCAGCACGTGCAGATTATTGTCGGCAAGTATACGTATCGCAGTAAAACCATTCTGACTCAAAAGTTTAGCCAGGGAATGCGCGGAGAACGTATGGCAATGAATCGCCGCATGACTTTGCATAAACAACGTTTCACCTTGCCATATATTCGGCACCTGAATATATAGCATGCCCCCAGCCCGAATGAGACGGGCCAACTGAGCGAGATGGGTTGACACGTCTGCGATATGCTCAAGAACATGAATAGAATAAACGAAGTCGAATGGTCCATGCTGATAAACTTGTCCCAGGTCGGTAATTGGACAATCAAACACCGTCAGACCGTCTTTTCTGCATTCGTCTGCCCGTTGACGGCTGGCCTCGACCCCATAACTTTCATAGCCCAATCGTCGAAACAACTTCAGCTTCCCTCCATATCCGCACCCGACTTCAAGCACCTTATGAATGTCCGGCCTGGCCTGATAGTAACTTCCGTTGGTTTCAATGATTCCCTCTAAAAAGGCTCGAATTTGCCTCAAGCCCGGGTCCTCTCGACCCATGAGACGTACCAGCGTTTTCCAGGCTATTTCCACTCCAGGTAATCGTTTGACCCTGTCTTTTAGTCCTCGATGTGGCCTCGTCAGCTCGGTTAGCCCTGCGTCGAACTCTTCAGAGTAATACCGATTCAACCACGTCACACTTGGCATCTTCTGAAAATATCGGTGCTCACACTCTACACAGTACGCAGACACCATAGAAGTCACGCCATGAGCCACCACTTCCGACAGAATTATGGAATCTTTATCGGAGCAGCACATCGGGCACGGCCATATCTGAAAATCGCCTTGAGGGACTTCAACCTCTTGCATTGGGCCACCAAGTTCAACTCGTTCGACACAAACATCAACCATGATGGTTTCCCCCAAAGAAACAGTGTCTCGGCTCGCTACTAACTGGCATCGTGCCTGCTTTCTACAGCATCCGGTCGATTCCACCACAACAGTACGAGCACGTATCCGAAATACACGCTAACAAGGACACTTTTCCACAACAACCGTGCCAACCAATCAAAACCATATGGCATCAAGCCGAGCATGCCCAAGGGAACGGCTGGAAGTATTACAACCACAATACGGCCCCACGATACGGGAAGCGGGCAAATTGCTTTTCCGAGCAACCAAAACGACAAGGCTCGGCTTGCCCAACCCGAGAGAGATGCCGCAATGGTGCCCCACACTCCATAGGCGGGCGTTGCCAACACATTAACAATTCCCGTTATTGCAGCATGAAGGATGGATACGGGAGTAATCCATATTGTGCGCTTGGACAACACAAACGACATTGACGCAATCGTGACTAACGCGACCAGAACAGCGTTGACTGTTAGAAAGGGCACAAAATCCACTGCGCCGAGGAATCGCTCTCGTCCCACCGCAGTGAGAACGTCCTGTGCGAATACACTCACTGTGAGCGCGACACCCGTCGTTGCCGCCACAACAAGCAACGCCATGTCGCCGACCTTCCAACGTTCAGACTGCTCCTGAACCCAGATTCTAAGAACCGCCGGTACAAACGCCATTTTCAGGGTTACCACCGACTGATAGGCAATCGCGCCAAACTGCGATGCCACTGAGTAGTACCCGATGCTCGTTAATGGAACCCACTTGTCCAGAAAAAATCGATCCATCACCATCGTGGCCCCGCTCAAAATTGCCTCCGGAGTCATAGGCCATGAGTATTTCACAGATTCCCTCACGTATTGCCAATGCATTGTCACAGGATACTGAGAGACCATGTATATACAATAGCCGACTGCAGAGCATCCCGAGCCCCACAAACCAGCTTTTAGTGCCCCTAACCCGCCTTCCCCCGCCACGACGACAAAATATATTTTCGCACCTGCAAACAACAGAAATGACCCCAGCGCAGAGATGACTGCAAGATGAGCTTCCTCTCGAATTCGCATCAGCGCGAGTGGTAGCTCGGCAAACAGGCGTGCAAACACCGTCCAAGTCATCAGTTCCAAATACGGGGAGTAGGAAACTTGCTTTGCAATGTGGGGCAACACAAATGGCCCAACCAGAAATAGAATCACCAATCCAGCACATGCGTTCATCACAAATGCCCACCAAAGTGAAGCAACAAACCACCGCTGCTGATCGCCCTCATATTCATAGTAGAAACGAGTCAGTGCACTTCCAAATCTAATTCCCCAGCACGAAGAAATAATACTTCCAACCATCTCGGACAGTGAAACAAGGGCAAAATCGTCGGGAGTCAAGTATGCAACGAAAACGGGCAATAGTAGAACCGCCGAAAGACCTTCGACAACCTGTCCAAGCCCATAGATACCAGACTGCCGGAGGAATCCTCCGGAGAGGCGGGAACCAACCAGTTGCTGAAGACGAAGCAGCCTGCGCTTCACTAAAACGGCTTGTCACTTTCGTTCAAGACAACAACGCATAGACTTGCTGAGGATTGAGTCCGGAGAGGCCGCCCTCCGAACGAAGTGTAAACTCACGAGGATACGGAGAAGCACCAGAAACATATTCGAACGTCAGTAATATACGCTCACGCTCGTCACATTTCCCACCCTTGTGTAAACCCGTGGTATCGGCAAATATCAACGTCCCGAATGGACCCGTAAACGGTTTCCATTGCTCATCGCCGATCAACATTCTCATCGCTTGGTCATCAATTCTTGGAGGCTCCGCAAGCGAATCAGGCGTGATGCAGCGCCGCAAGTGCGTCCCGGGAATGAACCAAAATGGACCGTTGCCCATATCAACATCAACGAGGTAAACAAAAACCTTCAATATCATCCTGTCGTCCCCATCACGATGCCACAACTGTGATTCCATGGGTGGCTCGGGAGTGGGGAGATTGACCCATAGATTGATGGCCCTTAACGAACTTCTAAGTCCCAAATACTGGTTAGCGATAAGCAGAATGGCCGGGTGTATTGCTAACCTCACAAATGCGCTATCTAGATCGAATTCGCGGGGTAACAGACTAGTCAGATAATGTTTTCGATCATTCCTTATGAGGCGCACAGCATCCTGCGCTCCACTTCGCATCAAAAGTTGAATTTCCGCCATGACCTCGTTCAAACAACAAGTCCCGTCCTCGTCAAAGAAATCTTCGGCCCTTCCCGCAACAATTCCATCAGTGCGAAGAAGTTCCACAAATTTGTGCGTGCCCTTACGGGCCTGAGAATCAATCGTCTGCTTCAGTGCGCGATCAAAGTTGCGCCCCCACCGCCAGAAAAACGGAGATTGGAGCAACGAGGTCCTGAAGCGCTTGATGATCGACGGGCTCATCACAAGTGTTAGCCGACGAATTTAACCTTTTCCCTACGCCCATCCCACCGCACATCAGGAATCAAGGCCTGTCGCTTCGCCTCAATCCGGTCTCGATAGGGCAGAAGATCTTTAATCATGATCTCCATCTCCGCCTCAACGTCGTGCGTGGGCTGATATCCTAAATCCAACAGGTGGCTGTGATCCGGTTTGTAATAGTGTTCCTCGAGCTCTGCACGGGGGTTTTCGAGATTATGTACCCCAATATCAATGCCTAACCTCTTCCCCACAGACTGAACCTTCTGTGCCAACTGTGTAATGTCGTACGTTTCCTCGAATTGATTAAACACTCGATACTCACCTCTAGCGGCAGGATTCTCGACAGCAAGTCGCAAGCATTGCATCGAGTCACGGAGAGGTAAAAAACCTCGACGCTGGTGTCCCTTTCCGTAGGGTGTCAACGGATGACCAATTACAGCCTGACAACAATACCTATTGATGACCGTCCCAAATGCTTGGTCAAAATCTAGTCTGGTTCGCAATGCTTCGTCCTCACCCATCTCATCGATCCGAGTGCCGAACACAACGCCTTGCATAACATCCGTTGCACGTAGTCCCCAGAGCTTACAAGCAAACATGACATTGTTAGAACCATGAACTTTCGACCAATGATACCAGGACGCCGCTTGACGAGGAAATGGGAGACGATCCCGCCTCCCTCGATATTCAATTTCAAAAAATCCTTCCGGAATATCGATATTCGGCGTTCCGTACTCACCCATCGTGCCGAGCTTCACAAGATGAGCCTCTTGACACAGCTCTCGCATCGCGAACATCAAATTGAACGTCGTTGTAATGTTATTCATTTGCACAAAAACTGCATGTTGCGCGTCAACCATTGAATACGGTGCGGAAGGACACTCTCCCAGGTGGACGACGGCATCTGGCCCAAACTCCCGAAATATTTTTTGAACGAAATCATACTGTCGAAGATCTCCTTCCCAAAACTGAAGAGTCTTGCCATAACGCTGTTGAAACGCCCGGAGTCTCTCACTCATAGATGCGATAGGAATCGCGCTCCAGGATTGCATTTCATCAACCCACTGTCTGCGTAACATGAGATCGGCACCTGCGACGACATGACCGCGCGAGGCCAGATATTGCGCGAGAGTCCAACCCAAATACCCATCTACTCCAGCTACAAATACTTTCACGCCAGTCCTCCCCTTTCGGATGTTGATGCTGGCAAAACGTTCTTCTTGGCTTGTCTGAACTCCTCCCAAGCAGTACGCTTTGGCCTACAGAGACTCTCTCTAAATCGCTTCGCTGTTCAGGCAGTCAACAAGGCACCTATCGTCAGCCAGATGGTCAACGCTTTCTTCAAGTTAGCTTTCACCGTTCACTGGACTCGTCTCTCGAACGCGGAGGTGCGGAAGAAATCGCAAAGACTCCCTCCACCGGTAGCGGTCCTTCCCAACTCCAACGAAGGAACAGCGCCCTCGTCGCGCTCCCATAGTGCTCGGCCATCTGCCCCTCGTCGAGTCGCGGGGAAACGGCTACAGGCCTTCCATTTGCGGACAATCGCGGACCATCCAGCCAGAGCTGCTGTTTGGACGTGATCACCGACCATCCGGTTTCCACGGGCTGCAAGGAACAATGTGGCGCAAAGGTCAACGTCCATTCAAGGCAATGCGGGTGAGCGCCGGTCACCGGACTGAAGAGATGATCCGTGATCCGCCATGACCTGTTCAACCAGTCAGCCCGTAACTCGCGGTGATGCCTCACCGGGTGGGAAAACCGTTCATACCCATCGTGGTCCGCCGCGACCTGTTCTATCGCCCCGCCGACTTCCCATTGGACAGGGTGCAGCCGACTGTCCGGGTGCAAACAAAAGCACTTCCCGGGAATGAGACGGTTCTGCTCCGCCTGATCCACCCTCACGGTTGAGTGGTAGTGCGTGCTGCGGAATCGATTATAGGATTGCGGGTCGGAAGTATAGAGAAAACAACCCGAATCCACAAGAATATCTTCCCCTCCCAGATGCATCTCCAGTGAGAGGAGATCATTGTGCTTATGAGTTCCCACCCCCTGCGTACCGGGCGGATTGCAGTTGAACAACACATAGTCCCGGGCCTTGCGCAAAATGTAAAACCCTCCTGTCGGAAAGGCCACACTGCCGAAGTTCGCCGGGACTTGCTCCCTGCTCCATGCGGCACACCTGATGCCGCCCAACCACAAACCCTCGACCCAGGACGGTCCGGACGCGGCCCACCAGTCCGCACGATTGAACAAGACCGCGCCGACGGCGAGCAGATGCCGATGATCCCGAACATCGGTATGGTCATACCCGGTGAGAATGTGCAGACGTCCATTGTCTCCATCCCCGACTTGCGGAGCCAACCCGTTCGGCTTGGTATAGCCTTCGACAAACTCACACATCTTCGCGAGACGCTCATGAAAGGTCGCCGGCAATTCCACGCCATGACCGCGACATAACAGGGCCGACGACAGAAACATTTCCGTCACCAGACGGTGATAGGACAGACTCGACTCATAGTGCACGCCATCTGGGAGCACCTGCCGATCCATCTCGCGAACTAATGCTCGAACAGCAAACCTCGCCCAGCCCTCTGCGTCGCGAACCTCTTTCAAACACAGGCCGAGATACAGGAGCCCAACGAGATCAGCCAGGTAATGATTGGTCGTCACACCATCGTCACGGACTTCGAGATTGTCAATGATGAACCGGCCATGGGCCACTAGCGACGCAAGGATATCCGCGAGCAAGTCCTCTGTTATCAGCGGTAGCTCCGCCAAGAGCGCGAGACCCCATAACCAATTCACGGCACGGATCGCCACATCCATCGGACAGGCCCAGTTGACTCCATACCCAGGCGGATTGGCATTGATCCAACTGCTCAGCTGGGCCAGACATTCCTTTGCGTACTTGGGATCGCTGGTCAGGAGCGCGGCCTGAGCTAGCAACACGAGGTGGTGACCACGCGACAATTCCCAAGGCACCTTGATATCGACGCCAGCTTCATGACCATGGGCCACGTCGAGAAAGCATTGATCGGGATTCCATCGGTAGCCGGATTTGAAATCCCGATGCCAATCGATCATCGCTCCCAACTCAGTAGGCCCGGAACCCAGGAGGTCGAACACATGCCTGCAGATCCGGTCGGCCGATTCGATGGTCGCGTGACGTACCTCGGGCGCCCTCTGCTCATACAGCTTGCGAATGGTCGCAACACTCTCTGCTGAAACCGGAAGACGCTGCGTCAATGCGAGACGTACTCTCTTTATGACAGCGGGCAAGTCCTCGGGAGTGACGCCGAAGGCGGCGGCCAGATCCGATCTTTCCACGCGATAGGGCTGCCGCAGCACGTGCGCACGATGCCGCCTCGTGAGCCAAGGCCGAAGAGCTTTGCGGAAGCCCATACGGACTGTGGCTAACCACCCGATCTGTTGCACCGTTGACAGGAGACGGGTGGCAATATCGAGCTCCGCCTTGTCAGCCATATAATCCGCTCCGAAGGAGGTTCTCGATGAGGACGACGCAACGGGCGAGAGACCAGGAAGGGACGACATGCCGCCCGATTCGCCGATTGCACGCGCTACGCAAGATAGGCCTTCCACCAGAGGGCCAGATTGAAGAGGTACCAGCTGCGAGGGTCACGCTGCCGGGACACCAGATCCAGCACCGCGTGTTTGTCGAGGATATCGGTACGGTCGCAAAAATCTGTGAGTGTGCTCTGCATCAATGTACCCAACCGCCCCTGCATCCATTCCTGCACCGGCACTCCGAATCCCTGTTTGGGCCGGTCGATGATGGCGTCCGGAATGACACCTCGCACCGCTTGTTTGAGCAGCGTTTTGACGACGCCGCCCCGGGTCTTGACCGCCTCGGGAACACTCATCGCCAATTCCACGAACTCGTGATCGAGAAACGGCACCCGGGCTTCCAGACTGGCGCCCATGCTCATTTTGTCCACGCGCATCAGCAATAATTCGGGCAATCTGAAATTAAGATCGAGATAACTCATCCACTGCAGAGGGCCCTGTTCCCAGGCCTTGGCCTGAAACCGATCATGAATCGGCCGGATGGCTTCCCACGAGGTCAGATGCCGGAACTGTCGTTGCAGGCGCGGCGAGAGCAGGCCTTGTTTCAAGGCTTCCGGAAAGGCCTCAGCGCCACCCCAGAACACCGGTTGATGGAGAAGCCCGCGCCGCAACCGTTCGTAGTGCATACTCTCACCGTACCCGCACCATTGCAATCCGTGAAGGCCGAGGCGTTTCAGGAGAGACGGGACCGGCCACTGGTTCCATTCCTCGAGCATCTTCGATGTCTTCCACGACGGATAGCCCCAGAACAGCTCGTCGGCTCCCTCTCCAACCTGACAGACGATCACGCCATACCGACGAGCCAGTTCAGATACATAAAAAACCGGGACACAGACGGGATCGGCAATCGGTTCGTCCTGCAGCGCGACCATGCGCGGCAGGAACGTGATGAGATCGTCGAGGGATAGCAATCGTTCGTGATGGTCCGCACCGACCTGTTCCGCCATAAATCGAGCGTGACTCAATTCGTTGCGATAGCTCGGATACTCGGCGTCATACCCGATCGTGAATGTCCTGACACGTTGCGTGTCTCCCTGCGAGAACAAGGCCGCGTTCGTACTGGAATCGACGCCCCCGGACAGAAACACACCGACCGGCACATCACTCACCTTGCGAAGCGCCACTGACTCCCGCAATTTCTCCAGGACCCGAGCGGCAATCGCCCCATCCGTCTCCCCGACCAAGGGGGAGGTGTGATCCCACACATCCCAATAGCGTCGCTCCTCCATCGTCCCATCTGCGCGCACGCGCAACCAGGTTCCGCCGGGCAATTTTTTGATGCCGTCGAACAGCGTCTGCGGAGCCGGGGTCGTCAGGAAGGATAGATAATGAAAGAGCGATTCCTCATGCAGTGCGCGGGGCTGCTCCGGGTCTTGCAGCAGCGCCTTGATCTCAGACGCAAAGGTCAACCGGCCATGGTGTAGGCTGTAATACAGCGGCTTCACGCCGATGCGATCACGGACCAGCCACAATTCCCGTCGACGCACGTCCCACAGCGCAATGGCAAACATCCCGCGAAACTTCTCAAGACATGCGATCCCCCACGTCTCAAACGCGTGCAGGATGACTTCCGTATCCGAGTGATCGGTCCTCCAGCGATGCCCCCCGAGCGACTCCAACTCCTGTCTGATGGCCGCATGATTGTAGATCTCGCCATTAAAGGCCACCCACAGAGTTTCGTCCTCATTGGCCATGGGTTGTCGAGCCGAATTCGCCAGATCGATGATCGACAGCCGGCGATGGCCCAGCCCGATCCGCCCGTCAGCCCCGATCCACAAGCCGGCGCCGTCAGGCCCCCTATGGACCATCGTGTCCCGCATCCGGGTCAGATAGGACTCGGAAAGGCGGAATGGGCCGCTGTCAAAGACCAACGCCCCGACTAGACCGCACATAGCTGCGTGTTCCCGTGATTCAGAATGGGAAGAAAACCGCTCTGGTCGACCAGGATAGTGAGAGCGGCACGGAGTGAGGACCGACAGGAACGGGCGGAGTGCGGAGGTTTCGCCGTGATCTTACGCACCGATTGCCCGAGTACAATCCACATCGTTCATATTGCGCCGGCCCGCAAGGCACCCGGCTGCTGCCGGTACCACTCATAGGTCCGGCGTAGTCCGTCCGGCAGAGAGATGACCGGCTTCCATCCCAGGCTGTTGATCCGGCCTGAATCCATCAACTTTCTAGGCATGCCGTCAGGCTTGGTGCGGTCCCAGCGGATCTCCCCCCGGTATCCGACGACCTGGGCAACCAGCGTCGCCAATTCGCCGATAGATATTTCCTGACCTGTCCCGACGTTCATGATCAACGGATCGGAGTAGTGCTCCATGAGAAACAGGCAGGCCTCCGCACAATCGTCTACATGGAGAAATTCCCGCATCGGGGTACCGGATCCCCAGAGCATCGGCTCGTTCCCCTGCTCGCGCGCTTCATGAAACCGCCGTAGCAACGCCGCCAGCACATGGGAGTTTTGCAGATCGAAGTTATCGTTCGGCCCGTACAGATTCGTCGGCATCGCGGCAATGAAGTCACAGCCGTATTGACGGCGATAGGCCTGGCACATTTTGATCCCGGCGATCTTCGCCACGGCGTACCACTCATTGGTGGGTTCGAGCGGACCTGTGAGCAAGTAAGCTTCCTGCATCGGCTGAGGCGAATCCCGCGGATAGATGCAGGACGAGCCGAGCAGCAATAATTTCCTGGCGCCATGCACATGCGCCTGATGGATGACGTTGGTCTGGATCGCCAGATTGTCGTAGATGAAATCGGCGGGAAATGTGCTGTTCGCCAGAATCCCGCCGACTTTCGCCGCGGCGAGAAATACGTATTCCGGCCTGGTTTCGGCAAAGAACGCGGCGACCTGCCCCTGATCGCGCAAGTCCAGCTCCCTGCTGGTGCGCACGATCAGGTTGTCATACCCACGAGCCGTGAGAGCCCTCACAATCGCAGAGCCGACCATTCCCCGATGCCCCGCCACATAGATGCGCGCATGTCGATCGATCATCTAGCTCCCCTTCGAGGCAGTGCCTTGCAATTTGAGGCGCTCCGCTTGCACATCGGCCTCCACCATCATGACCGCGAGACGATGGAAATCCACGGTCGGTTTCCACCCCAGCTGCCGCTGCGCCTTCGCCGCATCGCCGATCAACAGATCGACCTCGGTCGGGCGGTAATACCGCGGATCGATTTTCACGTGACGCTGCCAGTCGAGCCCGAGATGACCGAACGCCACGTCGAGGAACTCGCGGACAGTGTGCGTCTCGCCGGTCGCCACGACATAGTCGTCCGGTTGTGCCTGCTGTAACATGAGCCACATCGCCTCGACATAGTCTCCGGCGTACCCCCAATCCCGTTGTGCATCCAGGTTGCCGAGGAACAACTCCTGCTGAAGGCCAAGCTTGATCCGCGCGGCTGCCTTGGTAATCTTTCGCGTCACAAATGTCTCGCCCCTTCGAGGCGACTCATGATTGAAGAGAATGCCGTTACAGGCGAACAGGCCATAGGCTTCGCGATAGTTAACGGTAATCCAATGCGCGTAGACCTTCGCGGCGCCATAGGGGCTGCGCGGGTAAAACGGCGTGCTCTCACGCTGCGGCACTTCCTGCACCTTGCCGAACATTTCACTCGACGACGCCTGATAAAACTTGGGCTTCAGCCCAGACTCACGAATCGCTTCCAGTAATCGCACGGTGCCCAGGCCCGTGATTTCGGCGGTGTATTCAGGAATATCGAAACTGACCCGGACATGGCTTTGCGCCCCGAGATTGTAAATTTCGTCGGGCTGAACCGTGCGCAGAATCTTGTTCAGCGAGCTGGCATCGTTGAGGTCGCCATACACGAGATGCAGCTTGGCCCCGGAAATGTGGGGATCCTGATAAATGCCGTCGATCCTCGCCGTGTTGAACGAGCTGGACCGGCGAATGATCCCATGAACATCGTACCCCTTCGCCAGCAGAAATTCCGCGAGATACGACCCATCCTGCCCGGTAATACCGGTAATCAATGCCTTCACTGCGTCTCCACTCCGTTGGGCCCTTCCCGCCCGGGACACCGTGGCATCCGTGCCTTTTCCCTGCGCCGCCGGGGAACAGCACCTTCACTTGTGATTGATCTGCACTATCCTGTCAAGCCGAGGGCTTCGCCCATCAGCCCGCACACATCGACACCGCCGACTTCACTCGATCACGACGCCTGGCGCGGCAGCGAAGACGGGCTTTCTGCTGGTTTCTGTCCCAAGCTGGACCCGGCCCGACTTGGCGCGGTGAGAGTAATCCCGACGGCCGCCAACAGCCAGAACAGATGCGCCAGACTGCCCATGAACATATAGTCGAAGAGATTTCGTACCGCGAGACCGATCACGGCCAGCCCGATACCAGCGGCCATCATGGAGTATGCGTCGCCATTCCCCGCCGCCCAGGGAATCGGGATGAGTTGCCGCAACAGGGCCACAAAGATCCATACGAAACACCACAACGCCGGCAGGCCGCTCCCCAATGTCACCATCAGAAATGTGTTGTGCATGGCAGGGATGATGCGATCCCGCTCCGGAAGCTGATCCTGTTTCGCCGGAGCATAGTCGGGAAATTTCTTAATGAACGAATTATTACCGTAGCCGATGCCCGCGACCGGATGTGTCGCCACTTCACTCAACCCGATGGCCCACACGGTGAGTCTGGTATCCACGGTCTTGGCCGCCACCGTATCGGTCTGAAACCCGGCTTGAGATGCCACCACCAATCCAACGCCGATGACGCCCATGAGTCCCAGGACGCCCAGAACCATGCGGCGCCCGCCGATCATTAGCGCGAGGGTGACACCCTGTGCCGCATGCCCAAGCCAGCCGCCGCGGGTATAGGAAAAGAGTTGTGCCGCGCCTGCCAGCATCAGCGCCAGGACCGAAGTGGCACGTATCCAGGCAAGGCGACCCGTGACAAGGAGGCCGGCTGCCACCGGAATCGTCATCACCATGTATGTACTGAGCCAGTTATAGTCCGAGCCGAAGGCCTGGGCCCGAACATAACGATCCCTCCACGTGCCGCCCCGGTCGATAAAATCAACCAGCGCATAAAGCGCCAGCACCGACCCGCCGAACACCACGGCCCGGAGGATCTGCTTCGGCAGCCCCTCCCATCGACAACGATCCAGCACCAGCAGAGACCAGTAGAATACGCCCGCCTGCGCCACGAACTTTTTCCACTCAAAAAAACTGTAGACCGGATCGGTCGCAAACGGAACCGTGCAGAGCACCCAGATCATGAACAACCACAGGGGAAGATCCAACGGATTCTTGATCCAGGGACTCACCCGCTCCACGGCGCACATCCCCAGCGAGAGCACGATGAGAATGATGACGGCATGCTCCTGATAACGGAACAGGAGCGGAAAAAAACTCGAGCAGGCCACGGCCATCATCACATAACGTTGCGCGTTCCAAAAATAGGGATGCGCAGATGGGCGCCGGCCCCCGTCCTGAGCAGGAGGGAGAGCGAAATCGGCAGGTGTCGAAGGCACGCCATTCATCGGGTCAACAACCGCGGCTCCCAGAAAGAGGCACAATCAATACCATCCACGCGCTGCGCTCTCCACTTCCTCCGGTTGCAGCGCGGTGAACTGTACGAATCCGGTAGGGCCGGTTGTACACAAGCACACTTCGCACACAGACCCTCAGAACACCGGATCGGCAGGTCGGCACACGCGTGAGACACGAATCACGCGTTCATCGGTCTGATGGAGCAGGGACATACCCAGGCTCGAACTTACCGGCCAGGTTCGCCGGGTCTCGCGACTTGAGACAATACGGGGGCTCTGCGGAGAGGCAGTATAGAGAAATCCCAGGAGTTGCACAAGAAATGTGTCTGGCTGACACGATCGGCACGGAGAGCGGCCCGGAAATAAGGCGGTATCGTCGTGATCGGACTCGCCGGATGTGTAGACCGAAGCGGAGACAGGACAGAAAAACAGAATGCGACGATGAATTCCTACAGGACTGGTGAAGACGGCGCAGGCAGGGCCTTCATGAAACGCTTCAACCCATCCTGCCAGGACGGCATCCTGAGCCCGAGGTGATGAAGACGTTCTGCAGATAGCACGGAATAGGCTGGTCGCTTCGCCGGCCGCGGCATGTCCGCCGTGGTGATCGGATCCACAGGAACACGATGCCCGGAAAGCCTGACAATTTCCGTGGCGAATTCATGCCAGGTGCAATGGCCCTCGTTCGTCACATGTAAGACCCCTCGTACGGGATGCGTCACAAGTTGGCCGATCATGCCAGCCAGGTCTTCCGCAAAAGTCGGACAACCGCGCTGATCAGCCACGACTTTCAAACAGGGACGTTCGGCAGCCAATTGCAGCATGGTCTTAACGAAATTCTTGCCCTGAAGTCCATAGAGCCACGCGGTCCTGATCACCAGCACATTCTCGCAGCAGGCCATTGCGCGCTGCTCGCCCTCGCACTTCGAGGCACCATACGCGCTGACAGGGTTGGTGCGGTCGGTTTCGACGTAGGGACGCGTCCCCTCGCCATCAAAGACATAGTCTGTCGAAATATAGATGAGTCTGGCCCCGACCTGTGCGGCTGCGCGGGCCACGCGCTCAGTTCCATCGGCATTCACCGCCATGGCCAACGCGGGATTGCGCTCAGCCCCATCCACGTCCGTATGGGCACCGGCGTGAATCACCACCTCAGGCGCCGCCGCTACAATGGTCCCGCCACAATCCGGATTCGTGAGATCAAAATCAGGAAGGTCAAGCGCCGTGAGCTGGTGCCCTCGCAGCACCTGCCGAAGCTCCGTCCCCAGCTGTCCCTGTGCCCCGGTGATTACGATCCGCACGCCGTCCCCTGCTGCAACCGCTTCGCATACTGCTCTTGATAATAGGCTTTGAACTCTCCGGACTTAATCGTCCGCCACCAGCTTTCATGCGTGCGATACCAATCGACCGTCTGCTTCAGCCCCTCTTCAAACGGTACTTGGGGCGACCAGCCCAGGGCGCGCAGCCGACGACAATCTATCGAATACCGACGATCGTGCCCTGGGCGATCCTGCACAAAACGAATCAACGAGCGGGATTTTCCCAGCGTCGTCACGATCTGCTCGGCCACCGCGATATTCTCCCGCTCATTCCCGCCCCCGACGTTGTAGACAGTGCCCGGCTCGCCTTGCTCAAACACATGCTGGATCCCCGCCGCATGATCGTAGACCGACAGCCAATCCCGGCACTGTTTCCCGTCGCCATACAGCGGGAGCGGCTCTCCGTCGATCGCGTTGGTGGCGAAGAGCGGAATGAATTTCTCTGGATACTGGTTCGGGCCGTAGGTATTGCTGCCGCGCGTGATAACGACCGGAAACCGGTAGGTCGTCCAATAACTCAATACGAGAAGATCCCCCCCGGCCTTACTCGCCGAATAGGGACTCCGCGGTTCCAGCCGATCACTCTCAACCGAACTGCCCTGTTCGACGCTGCCGTAGACCTCATCGGTGCTGACCTGCAGAAACCGCTGCACCCCGGCCTGACGTGCTTCCTCCAACAAAATCCCGGTCCCCACGACATCCGTCCTGGCAAACGCCCCCGGATCGAGAATGGAGCGGTCGACGTGGGTTTCGGCCGCGCAATTGATGATGCCCTCAATGCGGTGAGTCTGCAGCGTGGCATGCACCGACTTTTGATCACCGATGTCGGCATGTACGAAGGTGTACTGCGGGTGACCTGCGAGATCGGCGAGATTTTCCAGATTGCCGGAATATTTGAGCGCATCCAGATTCACCACCGAATGGCGGCCACTCTGAATCAAGCGACGGACCAGATGCGACCCAATGAATCCGGCGCCACCTGTGACGAGAATACGCATTTAGAACTCCATCCTGTTCGCCCCGGTCTGCGCCACGAGTTGATTGGCAGCCAATAACGATTCGATCGTGCCGGCATCCGTCCACCACCCGTCCAATACATTCCAGGTCAACTCTCCGGAAGCGATATACGCATTGTTGACGTCCGTGATTTCGAGTTCACCACGTCCGGACGGCTTTAACGTGCGGGTAATTTCAAACACGCGCGCATCATAAAAGTAGATCCCCGTCACCGCATACGAGGACTTGGGATGCGCCGGTTTCTCTTCGATACTGAGCACGCGATTCCCTTCGAGGTACGGCACACCGAACCGCTGCGGATCTTTCACTTCCTTGAGAAGAATCTTGGCACCCTTCTTCTGAACGCGAAATGCCTCCGCCGCCTTCGCGATATTGCCCTGAATCAAATTGTCGCCCAGCACCACGCAAATCGGTCCGTCGTCGGCAAAGTGTTCCGCCAGTCGCAACGCGTCGGCGATGCCGCCTTCGCCCTGCTGATACGTATAGCTGAGATGTTTGAGACCGAAATCCCGACCGTTCCCCAACAACTTCAGGAAGTCACCGGCGCTGTTCCCGCCCGTGACCAGCATGATTTCTGTGATCCCCGCATTCACGAGCGTCTGGATCGGATAGTAAATCATCGGCTTGTCGTAGACCGGTAACAGATGTTTGTTCGTCACTTTCGTGAGCGGCAACAGGCGTGACCCGAGACCTCCGGCGAGTACGACACCCTTCATTCGTCCCTCCTCGGCAATAGGATCATAGGACCGTACAAGTCATACGCTCGATGTGAGGCTCGTGCAGGCAATGTATAATGGAATCGTAACCTCTCGCCCCCTATTTAACGAGAAACTTCACTGATATGAAGTTTGAAGCCGTATTAGTCTCCGGGCACCGGCAGGATACTCGAAAATCACGATGCCCTAATACGGTCTGCAAATGACTTTCTCCATGGATGGCTTGTAGAAGCAATCAACGTTTGCGAGAAACTTAAGTCAAATCCGCGCTATCTCGAACCGCTAAGCGATAAACAAATCATTCATGTCGTGTGCGAAACAATTGCTGGGCATAAGCAGAGAGGAGCCCATGCATCATCGAATCAACTGTGAAGGCAGTCTCCACTCTGGCCCGACCGGCTTGCCCCATCTCGAGACGCCGTGCGGGATTTGCCAATAACAGCGACACTGCTTGCGCCAGCGCTTTGGCGTCACCAGGAGGAACGAGCAGCCCAGTTTTTTCCGCCAAGACAACTTCCGGAATACCGCCCGTTCGCGTCGCGACAACTGGCCTGCGCAGTGCCATAGCTTCAAGGACAGCAATACCAAACCCTTCCATTAAGGCAGGATGCACATAGAGATCCATAGCAGCAATGCATGGGTATACCACTTCCTGAAATCCCAGGAAGTGCACTGCGTGCTCCAATCCCCGTTCAAAAATGGCAGTTCGCAAACGTTGTTCGAACTTTGAATCACCGATACCGACGATCAAGTACTCCGACTGAGGGCAAGACGAGCGAATTGCTGGCAACGCTTCTAGCATGACCTCATACCCTTTTCGATGAAAGAGATTTGCCACCGTTCCAAGCACAAGGGCATCGTCAGAAATGTGGAGTTGCTGCCGAATATTTCGTCCATCCGTGCGGTCAGGAATGTGCGCTAAATCGATACCCCCGTAAATCGTCATCAGCCGATCCGATTCAACCCCTCCGGCCATTAGAGAAGATCGAACTTGTTGAGATATCGCAAGGACGAGGCTGGCCTGTGCCAATTCATACTGACGTACCTTCAGAGCTTCGATCTCCTGCCTCACATGGGCTAACACCGATACACCAAGGCCGGCCGCAGCCCGAAGGGTCTGTGGCACCCACCAAATATCATTGACGTGAATTAACGTCGGCCTCTCTCGTTCAATCACGGAACGAAGCACGCGAACTGCCGACGCTCGGTGAAGTAGGCTTGACACTTTTCTCCAGGGAGGAAATGGCGCAGCACAAACTTTCACACCCAACTTCTCAAACCGGCCTACGAGCGCTCCTTGCGCAGGACAAACAACAACCGGCCTGTAACCCATTGCTGGGAGACGGTCCACATAGAGCAACAGCTCACGCTCAGCGCCGCCAATATCCGTAATCCCATGGACAAAAAGCACGCTTCGCTCTGGCATAATGCTCTTCCCGCTACTACGGCTTTGCCGTCATCCGGGCTTCCAACTTTCTTGTTACGAAACAGATCGTCTTCTCTGGTCCACGTGATCGACCCGGCTCGGGAACCTAATCAGTCCCGGCATAACATCCGAATCTACACGCTAAAATTCTTTAGGTGCCAGATGGCGATACCGATCATTGCGGAAGGGGCATTTCCGTCGGACGGTCAAATGGGCATCCTACAGACAACTGGTTCGATCTGTAAGCACAGCCTTGTAAACCGATGCTCATTGAAAAGGCTTTTCGACCAGCGTATGACCGAAGCGAAACTGTTCATGGCGCTTCAGCCATTTGCTTCTAAGATCTGTCCACCGCCGCTCAAACCAGTTTCCTCGAATCGTTCGCCCCCATTTTCTCCGGAAATGCTCCATATTCCGATTCCAATATTGATCCGTTTCTGTTCGCTTAATCGAGTTCTGGGTCACCATTGAAAAGTGGTGAATTAAGACGGATCCTGTCATCGCGACTCCGAACCCCGCCTCCTCCGTCCGCCAGCGGAAATCAGTATCTTCACAACCTCCGTAGGAAAATGCATCATCAAATAGTCCGATCCGATCAAAGACCGCTCTATCGATCAACATGCAAGGAGCGTAGAGGTCTTTGCGAATGGCTTCAGCACAAGCGCTTGTGAACTCACTGGCATACGCAGGCAAGTCGTAATCCAGCAGGCCTTCGCGCGCAGAGGGACAGACAATGCCGTATCGTCCACGCTCCATGAATGCGCAGAGGCGTTCGATCCATCCGGGAGTCACCACGATGTCATTGTTCAGAATTCCGATCACCTCGCCGTGACTGGCACGAATGCCTTGGTTCCAGGCCTTCGCACAACCAAGGTTAGTAGAGTTGGTGATAATAGTTGCGTCGACGGTGCGCAAGTATTCGCCCGTTCCGTCCATACATCCATTGTCGATGAGGATCAGCTCGAAAGGACGCGAGGTGCACTCCATGATCGACGCAATACAACGGCGGGTATAATCGACCTGATTATAAAGAGCGATTACCAGACTAATGGATTTCATAGAGGCCTCTCATAACGACCGCTTGCACAGATCGAGCAAATACGTCGCTCGCCGCTCTGACGTATGAAAGGTCAGCAGGTGCCGGTGTGCTGCCTCCGCCATCCGTTGGCGCGCAGATTCATCGTCACGCATCCGGCGCGCCCACATTGGAAGATCGTCTAAATCAGGGCGGCAAAAAATTGCATGAACGCCATGTTCGAAGTTATGAGGAATCACGATGTCGGGCCTTTCCGAAATGAGCGGAGTTTTTGATGCCACAATTTCCCAATAGCGAACAGTGTCAAAACCTCCGCCCCGGATCGACAATGCCATTTTTGACCGACAGAGCAACTGGCGGTATTCGTCAGGCCGCATTCGTTGAATCGAGCCACTAGCAGGAGGATCCCCCCTCACCTTTGCCGCCATTCTCCCAAACCATGACTCGGCAACCTTTGAAGAGCGGTCCGACGGGTTCACGTACACTCCTCCCTCGAAATGAAGATCGGTTGCCTCCTTCAATAGTCTCACCGCTTTCATACGTTTTCGATGCGAAGCCCTTCCCACGAACGAAACATCGATGTCTCGAGACACAACTGGCATAGGCATCAAAGAAGCTCCCGTAACAGAAAATGGCAGAGGATGCATTTTGCCAGCTAATTCGAATGAATCGGATCTCCAACTAGATTTGAACCAGCCCATCCCGCATCTGACATCGTCGATTAGCAATTCACGCTTAAAATATAGGGCCGCCTTGACCGACCTAAAAAGATCTGCACGAATCCGATTGTCGTCTTCTCCGTCAAGAAGCACTATGGGCGGCATGTCGACTCGCGCAGCCAGCATGCGATAGATGTGAACCCCCCCGCCTCGTGGTGAGGACAAGATTGCCAGATCGATCTGTTTCCTACCGATCAGTTCTATTAAATCATCTAGTCCATAAGAATGCCCAGGATTTTGAGCGACATACGCGAGTTGCACGCCGGGGTCGTGATACGCGGCTTTCTTGGGAAAGTCAAAAACATTTTGCCAGCCCAGTACGGCGCACAGACCGTCGTAGATCTGATCGGCCAAATAGTCAGGATCTCTATCAGTCAGGTAGAGGACCTTCATACGATCGTAACGAGGGCCTGCACGGGGCTTAGGACTTTACGACTCGGAGCGTTACATACATGTTTTCCACCACATTCCACAAATGGCGCCGGCAACGCTTGCGGAAATACTCTGGCAAGTATCGAAACGGTTTGCGTGTTTCGTAGCTAACGGCTTCGATACGGAAATCAGTTCGGGTCCCATAGTCGGTCGGTTGTTCGAAATACTGGAAGGTGTCCTCGGTGATGTACCGCACGTGTGTTGGGTCACGGAACGCTCCCCTCGACGTGTAGTATGGGACCGTCACCTGAACCTGCGCTCCCGGTTTGCAGACGCGATATACTTCCTCCATGAACAGCAGAAGATTCCGGACATGCTCCATCACATGACTGATATATACGAGATCGACGCAATTGCTCCTCAGCGGCAATAATTCTTCAAGATTGCAGATGGCATTAACCCCAGACTCAATTCTACAATCAAACCCGAATGCCGATGGTCGCTTATTTTTTCCACAACCTAGGTCAATGATTACCACCCAGTATCTCCTCTCATAACATTCGCCCTCTTTACCGGCGAGGTTCTTGGATCACGACGAGGATTGGCCATTAAAAAAGTGGACTGGGCATCCTCCAGCCAGTATCTTGACAAGCAAGTTATTCGGATTCACTGACAGAAACCAACAGATTCTCCTCTAACACACGGCTAGCGGCAATAAATACTTCATCGACCGTGATCTGGCGCATGCAGCTGTCGTCACCGCGCAAACAGGTCGGGTGGTAACAGGCACGGCAGTCCAGGCCTTTGTAGATGACCTGCGTCAGTTCGCCCCGCGGTCCCCACCGTTGCGGATAGGTCGGCCCGAAGAGCGCGACCACCGGGGTCCCCACCGTTGCGGCGATATGCATGGCGCCGCCGTCGTTGCCCACGAACAAGGCGCAGCGTTTCACCAGCGAGGCGAATTGCAGCAGGGAAAACTTGCCCGCCACAACGACGGGGGCACAGCGCGTCTTGCGAGCAACCTGCTCGGCGACCTCACGTTCTCGCTGATCGCCTCCCAATAAGATCCGGCATCGAAACTGGTCGGAGAGACGATCGGCCAGCTGAGCGAACCGTTCCGGCGGCCACACTTTCAGTGAATACCGTGCTCCCGGTTGGAATAACACCAGCCTCGGAGTGTCCTCCCCGGCCAGACCATGCTCCTGAAGCCACATCTCCACGACCTGCTCCTCCGACGGGGAAACAGAGACCGTCGGCATACCCGGCTTGGGATCAAGCCCCAGGGCTCTGAGGGCGCAGAGATCGTAGTCCACGCGATGCTGATCCACTGGACGCGGTGTGGCCACCTTACTGTAGAGAAGTCCGCGCCAACGGTGCTCCGCATTAAATCCGATCCTGATGCGCGCGCCGGTCGCAAGGCTGATGACGGCCGAGCGGTCACCGTCGGTCAAGTCGATCACGCAGTCGAAACCCCGCCGTCGAAGCATCTGCACGAACTTGAGTTGTGCATTCCAGTTGCCCTTCTCGAGACACAGCACCTCGGTGATATCCGGATTGTGCGCGAGTATCCCTTCCGTCCCCCGATTGACCAACATCGTGAGTTGCGCGTCGGGGTAGGTCTTTCGTAGCTCGCGCAGGACCGGCGTAGACAGCAACACGTCCCCGATATGCCGCAACTTGATGATCAGGATGTTCTTCGGAGACATCATGCCGACGGGTGTCATGTACAGAGTTCGCGATACAGGGCGCTGGTAGCCGCTGCCGCACGCTGCCAGGTAAACAGTTTGGTCCGCTCGAAACCGCGCTGTCGCAGACCTTGCCGGAGATCCGCATCGGACAAGGCGGTCACCATCGCATCAGCCAAACCCTCCACATCGTCAGGATCGACCAGGAGCGCCGCGTCCCCTGCCACCTCCGGCAACGATGACGTCGACGAGGTAATCGTCGGAGCCCCGCAGGCCATCGCCTCCAAGACCGGCATACCGAACCCCTCGTAACGGGATGGAAAGACAAATAAGTCAGTGCACGAGTACAGCCGTCGCAGCTCTTCACGATCGAGACGCCCGGTGCAACGGACCTCTTGCTCCAACCCGAGCGACTGAGCCGTCGCCTGATAGCTCCCCTGCGGATGTTCGGCGTCCCCCACCAGCAGAATGGCCCGCCCTCCCAGCTGTGAACGGGACCGGGCGACAGCTTGCAAAAACCCCCGGTGGTTTTTTCTCGGATCCGCCCCGCCGACAAACAGGATGAAGCCGGCTGCGGGAATGGCCCACCGTGCGCAGACTTCCGCTCTCACTTCCTCATTGGCGAGTGGAGCAAAATCATCGGAGACGCCGTTATGAATGACCACCACATGATCCCGCGGAATGCCGTAGAGGGATTCGATCTCCCGGGCCGAAAACTCCGACACCGTCACAACTTTTCTCGCCCGGTTCGCCGTGGTGATAGCCCGCTTGGATGAACCGGCCTGGCCCAACAGTTTTCGCGAATATTCGGGGTGCCGGACCAGCCACAGGTCATGGATGGTGACGATGCCGCCATACCGTCCCTCTGTGTGCATCTTGAAGTTGGGACCATGATAGAGATCCAGTCGATCCCACCGGCCCCGCCAGGACATCAGCCATCGCGGCGTCTCCACCCACCGCATCCGGCGGTCCGGCGGCCAACCAGTGAGGCGATCGGCTTGCAGCGATCCGGGCCGTAGATAGCCGAGATACTCCGTTTCCTCCTTCAACTCCAGGAGCGCCCGCAGAAGATGATGGGTGTGCCAGCCGACTCCGCCCTTATCCCCTACCAGTGACGCCGCGTCGATCCCGATACGCATCAGACGACAGACACCTCAGTCAAGCACCAGCCAGGAGCAAGCGGTCCGGTCATGCGCCACGCGTGACGTTCAACCGTTCCCAGGCTTTGGCATATTTGACGAACGTATGGAGGCCGGCGAACATCGCCACCACCAGCCCATGCACTCCGTCCCGATATCCGCCGCGCGTGAACAAGGTCTTCAGGATGGTGCCCAGATGATGCGTCGCGATGGTCCAGCCGCTGACGTGACGGACACGCTTCAGCTTTTCATCGGCGCCCAGCGTCGTATACCGCATCATCTTGCGGATGTGATGGTTGACGGTGGGCATGCTGTAGTGAATGAACGGCTCACGCAGCCGCTCCCGACGCCCCGTCAGGGTGAGATTTTCATGCAATCTGACATCGTCGTAACGGCCTGCCGTCTTGCGGAAGAGCCGCAGTTGATAATCCGGATACAACCCACCGCCTTGAATCCATTTTCCGTAGAAAAAGTTTCGTCGAGGAATTTCATACCCTCCGACATCCGTAGAGGGCGTGGCAGCCAGCAACGTCTGAATCTCTTGCCGCAACGCGTCCGGCACCCGCTCGTCCGCATCCACGACGAGAATCCACTCCGCACCGGCGTGATCAATGCCAAAGTTCTTCTGCGGCCCGTATCCGGGCCATGGCCGGACAAACACTTTCGAGGTGTACTGTTTGGCCAACTCGACGGTTCGATCCCGGCTCTCGGCATCCACCACGATCAGTTCGTCGGCCCAACGCAGGGACTCAAGACAGTCGGCAATATTCTTTTCCTCGTCCTTGGTAATGACCACCGCCGCAATCGTCGCGGTTCTGGGTCTCGCTCCGTCCTGGGAAGCAGTCATTCTTGCCCCTGCTTAACCGACACCACCTGGTTCGGTTGCACCGCCGATTGGCCCTGCAACTCCCAGAAGCGGGCGTACTTGATGAACGTATAGTACGCATAGAGTCCGGACAGGATGAGCCCCGGCACACCGTCCAGACAACCTTTCCGCCCGACGTACATTTTGAAAAAGGTAAAACAGGGATGGGAGATCAGCTGATGCCAGGAAAATGAACGCCCTTGCTCGACCATGCGCCGCGCCATGAGATCGGAGTAGCGCTCTTGCTTGGCCAGGTAATGGTCGATGTCCCGAAACGGGTACTGGAGAGCCGCGGCGGTCAAATACCCGATCTTCCCGTCCAGATCGAAACTCTCATGCACGAGTTCCTCCCGATAACGCAGCCGACTCTTCCGGAACAACTGCGGTTGCCGGTAGTCAGGAAACCAACCGCAATGCCTGATCCAGCGCCCAAGGAAATAATTCTTCCGCGGCACGAAGTAGGCATCCGCCTCCGGCCCTGCGGCCAACAGGCGCTGAATCTCCTCGCGCAATTCAGGCGTCGCCCGCTCATCTGTGTCCAGGCTGAATACCCAGTCGTGGGTGGCATGCGCCAACGCCTCGTTCCGCAGGCGGCCGAACCCGTGAAAATCATGCTGATAGACCCTGTCCGTGAACTCGCGGCTGATGCGTTCCGTGCCATCCGTGCTGTGAGAATCCACGACGATGATTTCATCCGCCCAGGTGATAGATTCCAGGCAGGCCCGCATGTTGGGCTCATCATTGTAGGCAATGACGACAGCCGAAACCGGTAGACGATCCACCGCGCCAGGACTTTGTCGAACCGCTTCAACCATACGTGCCGTTCATGCTCTCGTTACAACCTGGTCCCGAACTCCCGCCAGGACCAGAGCCGATTGGAATCAAGCGCCACGTTCGCCACTTCGTAGAGGGCCATCAACTCACGATCACGGGAGGCGGGCAACTGTCTTGGGCCCGTCTGCTCGTCGGACACCGACTCGAAATTCAGCGTGGCTTCCTGAAAGTGTGCGGTTGCAAACGAGTACAACAGCAGTCCTTCTGCACTGGCGAGTCCCACCAGGTTGTCGTACACACTGGTGAGGTAGGCCACCTGATTCGGCAGACAATCCCGCACCAGCACGCAGCTCAGGTCATGTCCGGCAAACGACCCTAGCGCGGGCAGTCCTCCGTTTAATGCCAGCAGCGTCGGCGCCAGATCGACTTGACTGGCAATGACCGAGACCGGCCGGGGTCTGTACGTGGCGGGGGTCCGCAATGATTCGTCCATCCAAATAAACAGCGGCGAGGCAAAATGACCCGCCTTCCGCTCGATATCCGTGCTTCCCACCGGTTCATGCCGCCCGTGATCTCCGAGAATCACCACCACCGTATTGCGCAGCAGCCCCTCGCGGACAAGTCTGGTGAAGACTCGTTCGAGTTCGAGATCCGTATACCGCAACGCAGCGACATACTTGTCCTGCACCTGTTGCTGGAGCAGCTGAACGTCCGGATGGTTCAACGGAGCAGCAAACGGATGATGCGTCGACAGGGTGAGGGTGGTGAGAAAAAACGGCTTCCCCTCCGACTGGCGCAGCTTAATTCGCTCGTAACAAAGATCGAACAGGGCTCCGTCGACAATGCCCAGTCCGGCCCGTTCCGCATTCGCCGGGAAATCCCCCTCGTCGATCAGCTGGTGTAAACCATTGCGGGCCGCGAACGTCTGGAGCCGGTTCAGGTCCCGATGCTGCCCAATCACCATTTCCGTACGATACCCCTGGCGTTGCAGGAGCGACGGCAGGCAGAGGTAATCGTGGGCATACCGCGTCTTCATCGCGGCAGCGCCTTGTCGCGGAAAGGTGCTGCAGAGCGTCGCGAACAATCCTCTGGAGGTCTGCACACCGTTCGAAAAAAAGTTCTGAAAATACACGCTGTCGTTTTTGAGACGATCCAGAAACGGGGTACCTTTCACCTCGCCGTACGTCTGTCCGAGATATCGGCGATCCAAGCCCTCAAGAAACACCAGCAGAATATTGGCCGGCTTGGAAAATCGGACACCATCGGGAGACGGCGCGGTAGTCCGCACAAAGGGATATCGAGGATCTACAAACGTATCGGCAGGCGCCAGCAGCTGTTGCGCGGTTTTCACCGCCACCTCATAGGGCATGGCCTCGGTGTTCGCGCGTTGTTCCATTGTGCCGCGCGACACGACCGCGATTCGCAACGCTTCAGCCGCGAACAGGATCGGATTCTGCGCCAGCGTGTAATAGACCATGCTGCCGATGGGTGCGATTCGAATGCCGTAGGGCCCGGAATGATGGAAGCCGGCCCCTCCGGCCACCAGCGCCACCACCAGCAACGCATTAGCCTGAAAGCCTGAGCCCGGGCGCCAGCGGTCGAGTGCCGGCACCACAGCGGCAGAAAAACTCCACCACCACAGCAGGATGCCTGCCGCTTGAATGGCCAAAAACAACGCCAGACGCCGGGCCCATTTGCCCGTGTCCTCCAACTCGGCACCGGTCTGCTGCATGGCCTGGACGTTCGTCCCTTCCGTCGTCGCGGCAGGGGCCAGGAGATCGCCGATATATTCCAGAAACACGAAATCCATATGTTGACGATTGAAGCCGTAATACCCCATGTCCACACAGAGGAGTACGAACAGCAGCAAGCCGGCGAGCAGACAGCCCACGTGTAACGCGGGGCGAAACGACAGCGCGAACAGCCACGGAGAGTGTCGAAGAGCGGTCCATCCCTGCCTGAGCAACGCCCAGCCGCCGGCACCGATTCCGGCCAGCACGAGAGCGAAGGTCGCGGTGATGAAATCCCCCCGCACTCCGACAAGGAGGGTCTTGAGAAGCAGCGGCCCTGAGGGCATCTCCTGCTCCATCGCGTCACGCAACAGAAACACCCGCTCCGCCATCTGGATGACGACAAACAGGATCCACCAGAACAACACACTCTTGCGGATGGACGCCCGCGCGTCGGCCCATCGTTGCATCATGATGCGATCACCTTGCGGTAGACCTGCTCCAACTCATCCACCATCCGGTCGATCGAATAGGACTGCTCCACGGTATGGCGCCCCCGCCGGCCCATTGCCGCGCGGAGCTCGGCATCCTGCAACAGCCGCACGATCCGGTCAGCCAGCGCATCGGGATCGCGGGGCGGAACGAGAAAACCCGATGCTCCTTCTGCGACGACATCGGGAATGGATCCGGTAGTCGTCGACACCACCGGCAGACCGATCGCCAGGGCTTGCATTAGAACCTGGGGAATCGTATCGCCTTCGACAGTGGGAATCACGAACAGGTTCAACGACCGGAAGACATCCAGGAGATCGTCGCGGAATCCCAGCATGCGGACCTCGGCCGTCAGGCCGAGACGCTCGATCTGCGCGCGAATGTTCTGCTCCTCCGGCCCTTCTCCGACGATCAGGAATGCCGCCGCCGGATATTGTTTCAACACTTTGGCGGCTGCCTCCACCAGGTAACGATGACCTTTATAATCCCGCAAGTAAGAAATCATGCCGACCAGCAGATGCCCGGACGGAATCCCCAATTCAACCCGGATATCGTGCCGGGGCTTCGCCGGAGAAAACTGCTCCACATCCAACCCGATGGGAAAGGACGCCACACGATCCGGCGATAGGCCGTCCCGATGAATCAAGTCCTGCCGGTTTCGTTCACTGCCGGTGACGATTACCATGTCGAAGAGACGCCGGTACAACAGCTGCGTGGTGGCATTGTTGTTGAGCGGCGCCGAGATATGACGGGTGCGAATCACTTTCGGGCGCGGATTGAGCAGGCGCGTGGAAAGGGCCGCAATCCAGCTATCCCGCGAGCTGTTGACGTGGACGATCTCGGGGCGTTCGCGCCTCATCAATTGTCGAAAGGCCAGTATTGAGATGGGCAGGCGCCATTGGCGCATCACGAACGGTTCGACCGGAAGACCGCGCTCCCTGGCCATCGCCATAATGGGACTGCGCGGCTCCAGCACCAGGCGGATTCGATGACCGCGCTTCAATAATCGTTCAGCATGCAGCAGGACGGCCAGTTCCTGCCCGCCGACTGCCATGCTGGATTCCGCAATGAGAATATTCACGATGATCCTGACTTGCGTGATCGACCAAGTTGCTGCTGCACCGCACGCACGACCTGCTCCGGTTGTACACCGGTCAGGCATTCAAGCGCCACGGCGCGGGAGCAGTCACGGCGAAAACAGGGTCTGCATTCGACCGCATGGGAGAGGACGACATGCCCCGGGCCATAGGGCCCCGTTTTAACCGGATCGGTCGGGCCGAACAGGGCCACGACCGGAGTTCCCACCGCCGCCGCAATGTGCATCGGGCCGGAATCGTTCGTCACCAGCACAGCCGCGCGTCGCAACAAACCGGGCAGCAAGCCTACAGGGGTCCGTCCTGTCAGATCAACCGCTTTCGTACGCATGTGGGCCATCACGGCATGCGTCTCCGGTCGCTCCGCCGGTCCTCCCATGAATACAATCGGCAACGCCTGTGCCTCCGACAGTCGATCCGCAGCCTCGGCAAAATGTTGCGGAGGCCAGCGCTTCGTCTCCCAACGCGCGGAGACGTTCATCGCGATCCAGGGTGACGAGGCGGCGAGACCAGCTTGTGTGAGAAGCGCCTCCGCTGCCTGCCGGTGTTCAGAACGGTCAACGAAGTCAAACCGTGGCTCTGTCGGACGCGCCGCACCCAGCGCTTCGGCCACTAACAGATACCGGTCTACGGCATGCATCGGCGCGGCGGGGACGGCCACTCGCTGGGTATACAACCACGGACTTCCTTCACGCGCATTGGCGAACCCGATCCGCCGGCCACAGCCGCTCAACCGTGCCATGGCTCCGCTTCTGAACAGACCCTGTAGGTCGACCACCAGATCGAACCTGGCGGCGCGAAGGCCCGGCACCTGTCCCAACCAGCCCCGCAGTCCCCGCTCCACCACGCAAATGTGGTCCACTCCGCCGATCACCTCCACCAGCGAAGTCCATTGCCGCTTGACCAGCCAGGTCACCTCGGCCTGCGGAAACCGTTCGCGCAACGCGGCCAGAGTCGGCATGGCATGCACGATGTCGCCTAGCGAACTCGGTTTGATGAGCAGGATTCGACGAACTGGGTTGGTCATTCGGCCACCAGGGATGATGCCTTGATCAGCGCGGCACGTCGGCGGCCGCCTTGCGCGTCGCGTGGGCGATGATCCATTCAACCGCTTGCGAAAGGTCATCGGCCACGTGGTCAGGGGAAAGGTCTCGCGCCGTCAGATCGGCCAGCGCCTCCGCGCCGGATGGTCCGGTCATGACCAGCAGGCCCTTGGCGCCGACCTGCCTGGCCAGCTCAACATCACGCGCACTGTCTCCAACGACATAGGCGCGGCTCAGATCCACGTGCAATTCGGCCAGCGCCCGATCAACCATCCCCCGCGCCGGCTTGCGGCAATTGCATCGATCGTCCGGATGATGGGGACAAAAGTACAGCCCGTCCAGCGTCACGCCGTCCTCGGCCAACACAAGCCGCAACTTGCTGTGGATGGCCTCAAGATCCTTGGAGGTAAAGTAGCCTCGCCCTACCCCGGACTGGTTCGTGACCACGATCAACCGCGCCCCGGCCTGTTTGAGTTTGGCCAAGGCGGCACCGACTCCGGGCAACACCGTGAGATCATCCGGCGACTTGAGGTATCCGCTGTCGATATTCAACGTACCGTCACGATCCAGAAACACCGTCACCCCCGCCAGGGACGCAGGCGACAGAACGGGAATTGATGCGTCCGGTTCACTCACCGGAGGAGGGGCCACCAGCGGCAGATGCCGCACCGCCGCGCCGTGCACCTGCTCCACTGTTACGCCGGTCATGCATCGATGATCGATCGGACATTCGCGCAACAGACAGGGCGCGCAGGACACAGGCTGCCGGACCAGTTGCGCATCGACGCCGAACGGCGACGTCGTCTGCCAATCCGTCGGACCGAATATCGCCACCAGCGGAACGTTGAAGGCCGCCGCCACGTGCATCGGTCCTGTATCGTTCGTCAAAAATAATTGGCAGCGCTTCACCAGCGCCATCAACTCCCGCACCGTGGTCTGTCCCGAACACACCACCGACCGGGTCTTGATCTGATCGGCAATGGCTTTCCCCAACGGCTCTTCGCCCTTGGCTCCCAGGATAGCCACGCCGACTCTCGCCCCGGATCGACTCTGCGCATCCTTCACCACGCGGTTGACGACTTCGGCATATCGATCCGGCAACCAGCGCTTTGCATGGCCGTAGGTTGAGCCGGGATTCACACCAATGACCAGATCTGCCGCGCCGATTCCTGCGTCAGCCAATCGGCGGGCGATCAATGCGGATTCTTCGGGCGTCACAAAGAGACGCGGGGCCGGCGCGGGGCCCTGCCCGCCCAGCGGCTTGAGCAGATCCCAATAATACTCGACCTGATGCCGCTGCGCGCTGCGCGGCGGCACCACGACCGGGTCGGTCAGCAAGAGGCTCCGCCCGTCCGTCGCATAGCCGAATCGCCGGGGGATGCCGGCCAGGAAACTGATCAATGCCGCCTCAAACGCATTCTGAAACAGGATGGCCAGATCGAACCGATGCCGGCGCAACACCCCGGACAGGGTCCATTTGCCGGTCAACCCCGCATGGCGGCCCCGGTCGTCATAAACCAGCGTGCGATTCACCGCCGGATGCTGCGCCAGTAAATCTGCAATGGCCGGCTTCACCAGGAGCGTGATTTCGGCCTGCGGGAACAGGATAGGCAACTGGCCCAAGGCTGGCTCGCACATCACCGCGTCACCCAGCCAATTCGGCCCTCGGACGACGATGCGCCTGATGCCCTCCTTATGCATGGCCCGCCGTCCTGCCCGGCGCGTCCAGACGCAAGAGGTGCTCCAGCCGATCGGCCCCGGACACAATGTTCGTCCGGAGCCTGACGGCCCAACAGGCATCATCCACGGCGAGAAACGGAGCGACCTTATCGGCATCCTTTTCCGTCGTGACCAGCAACTCGGCGCCGCCTGCTTTTGCCTTATTGCGAATCGTTTCCACCATGGCATGGGTATAGTGCACATGATCGGGAAATGCCAGCATCTCGATCACGGAGATTCCCAACCCCGCGACCAAGGCACGAAAGGATTCGGCATTGCCGATCCCGCTGAAGATCACCGCCGAACGGCCGCGAAAGGCATCCCGCGAATGTCGTTCATCCGTCCCCACCCGCCGGAATTCCTCCGCTGGAAATCCCACGCAGATCGGAGGCGGAAGGGCCGGACAAGCCTGGAGCAACTGCTGCCAGACCGGTTCCGCCGTATGCTCGCGATCGACTCTGGTGATGAGCACGGCCGACGCACGCGCCGCCGCCGAGAGAGGCTCCCGTAACCGCCCGATCGGCAAGCCCGCGCGCAGACCAGCGGCATCCGTGGCGTCCACCAGCAGCAGATTCACATCACGGTGGAGTTGCACATGCTGAAATCCGTCATCCAGCACAAAACAATCCACCGGCAGACGGCTCAGTACCCATTGGCCGAGCGCATACCGGTCTGCGCCAACCGCCACCACCGCCTGAGGGCAACGGCGCGCGATCAAATACGGTTCGTCACCGGCCTCTTCCGGTCCCACCAACAGCTGCCGCCCGTCCGACACGAGCAACTGCGGGTCCCTGCTGCGACGCCGATATCCACGACTTAAGATGGCGACACGTTTGCCCTGAGCGATCAATCGATCGACGACATACATGACGACCGGCGTTTTTCCCGTCCCGCCGACGGTAAGATTCCCCACGCTGATCACAGGCCGTGGCAAACGCTTCGCCTGAAACCACCCCTGTTCATAGGCCCACAGGCGGAGCCTGGCCGCAAGCTCATACGGATACCCTGCCCACCGCAACCACGCTTGCAGCTTACCCGACATCATCATCGTCACGGCGAATGCCGACTCGAGAGGTCCTGCCGCTGCGCGCCTCCGGTTTCAGCCGAAGACACCGGTCCCGGAAGAAACGTGGCAATGATTTCAGCACTGCGCTTTAGCGCTCCCTGGTTGTCCAGCACGACTTGCTGTGCCGCCTGGCCCATTTGTTTCAAGGCCGCCGCATTGCCGAGCAGTTCCCTCAGGCCCTGCGTAAGCCCTTGCGTACCCTCGACGACACGCCCGCCCCTGGCATTCAGCAAGAGTGCCGCCACTTCGGCACAATGGTCGGTATGCGGACCGAAAAGCACCGGTTTTCCCCAGACGGCGGGCTCCAGAAGATTGTGCCCGCCCACGGGGACCAAGGTCCCCCCAACAAACGCGACCACAGCCTCCCGGTACAACAACGCTAACTCGCCACGAGTGTCCAGGACCACCACCCGAGGCCCGGTTCCAGACATCGACCCTGCACTGACGGTGCTACGTCGGGACACGGCCAATCCCTTGGTTCGGACCATCTGTTCGACCTGCGCCGCTCGCTCGATATGGCGGGGAGCGAGGACCAGGCAGAGATCGGGAAACTCATCGCACAACGACTGATAGGCCCCCACGACCGCTTCTTCCTCGCCGGGATGGGTGCTCCCCGCCACCAATAGCTGGTCGCGTTCGGTCACCCCCAACGATTGCTTCGACACGACCGTGCCGCCGGCAGCCGCCTGCGGAACCGGCTGGTCGAACTTGATATTGCCGGTGCACCGGACTCGCGACGGGTCGGCGCCCAATTCAATCATGCGCTGCGCATCCCGTTCCGATTGCATGAGGCAACAACTGATCATATTCA
>WBZQ01000259.1_pt1 | contig 34588 bp, 35 predicted proteins | sample 5204251 | NCBI WGS metagenome assembly WBZQ01 (sample SAMN12412402, study PRJNA552823) | activated sludge metagenome | isolation source: activated sludge from nitrification reactor of wastewater treatment plant... | place: USA: Virginia | collected 2017-09 | reverse complement strand
ATCCGCTGATCGAGATGCTGGGCGGCAAGCCCGCGCCGGCCTGCGGCTTCGCGCTCGGCGTCGAACGGGTGCTGGAGCTGATGCGCGGCCAGCCGGCGGCCGCCCCCTCGGTCTGCGAGATGTTGTAGACCTTCACCGCGACCTGGGGTGCGGGCGCCTCGGCGCTCGTGGTGGTGGCGCTGGTGGCCGAGGCGGCGGCGCTGGTGGAGCTCCCGGCGGCCTTGCCGTCGGAGTCGTCGCCGGAAGACATCGACTGGATGGCGACCAGCAGGAAGACCGCGCCGAGGAACAACAACACCATCACCATGGCCCGCAACGGGAGGCCGGAAGAATCCGGGACGCGCTCGTTCATCGGGCCCACTGTATCGGTGCGGCCGTCGAATCCGGGAATCCCACGGCGGGGCTCAGTTCGGTTCGAAGCCCAGCCGGCGGGCCGCCTTGGCCTTCTGCCGACTGGCCCGGACCCGGCGCAGCCGCTTCACCAGCATCGGGTCGGCAGCGAGTGCCTCGGGCCGGTCCACCAGGGCGTTCAGCACCTGGTAGTAGCGCGTGGCCGACAGGGAGAACAGGTCCTTGATGGCGTCTTCCTTGGCCCCGGCGTACTTCCACCACTGCCGTTCGAAGGCCAGGATGTCGTGTTCGCGTCGGGTCAGCCCGTCGGCGGGTTCGGCGTCGTCCTGCAGGAGTTCAGCACTCGACATCGCGCCGTCCCTCATTTCACCCGAGCCCTTCCGCCCTCACCGAATGCCAAGGCTGTAGTTCGCCAGATATTGAACCACGCCGCGACCGCCGGTACGGCCACCCAGGCCCGCGCGTCGCCGTCGATCCAGCGTCCGGGCATCTTCGGCGGCTGCCCTAAACTTCCGGCCATGGCCATCAGACCCATCGTCATCACCGGCGAGCCCGTTCTGCACCAGCCGACCCAACCGGTCGCAGTGGGCGCCGACGGCAGCCTGCCCGACGATCTACCCGCCCTGATCGCCGACATGTACGAGACTATGGACGCCGCGCACGGCGTCGGGCTGGCCGCCAACCAGATCGGGGTCGGGTTGCGGCTGTTCGTCTACGACTGTGCCGACGACCGCGGTTCGGCCACCCGCCGCCGCGGCGTGGTGATCAACCCGGCGCTGGAGACCTCGGAGCTCCCCGAGACGATGCCGGATCCAGATCACGACGACGAGGGCTGCCTGTCGGTGCCCGGCGAATCGTTCCCGACCGGCCGCGCCGACTGGGCGAAGGTGACCGGCCTGGACGCCGACGGCAACCCGGTCACGCTGGAGGGCACCGGGCTGTTCGCCCGAATGCTGCAGCACGAGACCGGCCACCTCGACGGGTTCCTGTACGTCGACATGCTGATCGGCCGCAACGCCCGCGCGGCGAAGAAGACCATCAAGCGCAACGGCTGGGGGGTTCCCGGGTTGTCGTGGATGCCCGGCGAGGTCCCCGACCCGTTCGGGCACTGATGCCGTCCGTCGGCGCCCGGGTCAGCGTGCGCTACCGGCTGCCCGACGGCGCGGTCAACGAGGCGATCGGGGTGCTGGAGGCGCTGGCGCCGCTTCTGCTGCACACCCGCGGCGGTGAGTTGCTGTCGATCGATCCGGTCGACGTCGTCGCACTGCGCGAGGTGCCGCACCGCGCCGTGCGGACCTCCGAGATCCGGGCCGTGCACCGCGCGATCGCGGCGGCCACCCCGGCTCTTGAGCAGGACACGGCGGCCGGCTGGCTGGTCCGCCACGGCGATGCGGTGCGCGGGAATTACGCTGCGCCGCTGGATGTCTCGGCGACGGTCGCCGGGTTGCCGGAGGCGCTGCGGTGGTTCGCCCGCTTCGCCGAGCCGGTGCGGCTGCTGCTGCCGGACCGTCTGCTGCCGGTCCGCGTCGACGGCGGCGAGGCCATGCTGGTGTTCGAAGGCGAACAGTGCGACGCCGCATTGCCCGACGGCGTGGCGCTGACCGAGGTGGACGTGGGCGGGGAGAGACGGGCCTATCTGGCGGTGCCGGCCGACGACCCGGTTGCCGCCGCGTTCGCCGGGTCGGCGGGTTTCCGGCTGCACCACGGCTACCGGTTCGTGGCGCCGTCGGTGCTGCTGCCTACGATTTAGCTCATGCGACTGGCGACCTGGAACGTCAACTCGATCCGCACCCGCGTCGAGCGGGTGACCGACTGGCTGGCGCGCGCCGACGTGGACGTGCTGGCCATGCAGGAGACCAAGTGCACCGACGCGCAGTTCCCCGCGCTGGCGTTCGAGGCGCTGGGCTACGAGATCGCCCACGTCGGCTACAACCAGTGGAACGGGGTGGCCATCGCCTCCCGGGTCGGGCTGGATGAGGTGAGCATCGGGTTCGACGGGCAGCCCGGCTTCGGCAAGGACGGCGTGGCGCCGGAGGCCGAGGCCCGGGCGCTGGGTGCGACCTGCGCCGGCGTGCGGGTGTGGAGCCTGTACGTGCCCAACGGCCGCTCCCTCGATGATCCGCACCTGTCCTACAAGCTGGAATGGCTTGCCGCGCTGCGCGATACCGCCTCGAGCTGGCTCGCCCAGGACCCCGAGCAGCCGATTGCCCTGGTCGGCGACTGGAACATCGTGCCGCGCGACGACGACGTGTGGGACATCTCGGCGTTTGCCGGCAAGACCCATGTGTCGCCGCCCGAGCGCGCGGCGTTCGAGGCCTTCAACGACGCCGGGTTCGCCGACGTCGTGCGGCCGTTCACCCCCGGGCCCGGTGTCTACACCTACTGGGACTACACCCAGCTGGCGTTCCAGAAGCGCCGCGGCATGCGGATCGACTTCATCCTCGGCTCACCGGCACTGGCGTCGCGGGTCGCCGCCGCCGAGATCGTCAAGGACGAGCGCCGGCCGCGCAAGGGCACCACCGCCCCCAGCGACCACGCCCCCGTCGTCGTCGACCTGGACTGAGCGCGGATCACCCGTTCGCGTGCTCCCGGCCGGGAGTGCATTGGGCGAGCCGGCGGTCGTCGGGAGTGCACTGGGCGGTGCCTTTCGGATCGGGAGTGCACTGGGCGTGGCGTTTTCGCCCGAATCGGGGACTACGAGCAAGCTCACTGCACTGCCGATCCGGAAACCACGGCTGAGCGCACTGCCGACGCCCGAAACCACGCTCACCGCACTCCCGAACACGCTCACCGCACTCTCGACGCCCCAGAACCGGCCCGACGCACCCCCGACCGCACACCAATACCGCGCAAACAACACCAGCCACTTTTGCAATAGGGGCTGGCCTGGACATTGTCGGGACCCGGGGCCGAGCCGGCGTCGGCGTTGCGTTTCACGGGCCGCGCCCAGGATTGCCGCCGAGTAACCCCCTCCGGAGCTGAGATAATGGAAGTATCGGAAGGGGGTCGGGGTGTTGGGCAGGCATTCCGGCGGGGGCGCTGCGGCGGTACGCGAACGACTGGCCTTCGTTTTCTGGGCCTGCTGGGATCTGCTCCCGTTCTGGGGCGGGATCGCTCTCGGCATCTGGCTTTCGCTGAACGGCCGGTGAGGAATCACCCGGATGGCCAGACACAGCACGCCGCGGCGCACACCGCGCGCATACCTCACCTGGCACAACGTCACCCACGACCTCAAGGAACTCGTCGTGAGCGGTTGGATCGACCGCGGCGGGGCGGAACAGGCCCTCGGAGCCGTGCTCTTCGGTGCGGGTCTCGCCGTGGGCTACCACGGGTAGGAGGCCTTCTTCGGGCTGCAAGCCGCTATCGCCGGGTGAGCTTGAGGACCTGGCCGGCGTCGGCGACATAGATGCTGCCCTCGGCGTCGACGGCGACACCCCACGGACCGCCGAGGCCGGTGAACGGTAAGGTCTGCGGGGTGTGCCCGTCACGCTCGAGGGCGAGCACCCGGCGGTTGTCCTCATCGCCGACGTAGAGGTTGCCCGCGGAGTCCACGGCGACACCCTTGGGCCGGTTGAGCCCGGTGAACGGCATGGTGCGTTGCGACTGGGAATCCCTGTCCAGCGCGACGATCCGGTCGTTGTCAGCGTCGGCGACGTACACGGTTCCGGCGAAGTCGACCGCGATGGCCGCCGGGTCCTTGAGCCCGGTGAACGGCAGCGTGCGCGCCGTGGTGGACCCGGGGTCGAGCGCCAGCACCTGCGCCTCCCCTAGGTGCCAGTCCCCGACGTAGACGGTGCCGTCGGCGTCGATCGCCAGACCCTCGGGGCCCTTGAGCCCGGCGAACGGTAGCGTCCGCGGCGAACTCGCGCCCTTGTCCAGCGCGAGGACGTGGTCCTTCATGAAATCGGTGACGTAGACGGTGCCGGCGGTATCGACGGCGACGGCCCGGGGACTCTCCAGCCCGGTGAACGGCAGCACCCGCTGTTTGGCAGCGCCGGCTTCCAGTCCCAGCACCCGGTCGTCGCTGGCGTCGGCGACGTAGACGCTGCCGTCGGGTCCGACCGCCACGCTCCACGGGTTGGCGGTGAAACTCAGTGTGCTCTGGGTCAATTCGTCGGGGGTCGGCAACCCGGTGCGCACGGTCGCCGACGATGTGGCCCCGGTGGCGCGGCCGTCGGCCCGCATGGTGTCGCTGCCCTTGGGCAGCAGGGTGCCGACGACGACGCCGAGGACCGCGATCACCACCACCACGACGATGCCGACGGTCCACCACATGGTCCGGCGACCGGCCGGCTGCGGGCGACCGGGCGCACCGTAGCCGGGAACGGTCGAATTACCTTCCAGCGCACCGACATTAACCGGGACACCGTAGCTGACCGGCGGTGACGGTGGCACCCAGCCGGCGGGTTCGGCGACCGGCGGAATAGACGAAGGCGGATAGCTGTAGGGCGGCCCGGATGCCGTCGGCTGCAGCGGGTACACCGGCTGCGGCGGGTACACCGGCTGCGGCGGCACATACGCCGGCTGCGGAATCGGCTGGGAAGCAGGCAGCTCGGCGACCAACGCGATCAGCGTGGCGTCACTGAGGTGTGCGTTGACGTTCTGGGCGCGCACCGTGAGCGCGTACAGCTCGTCGGGACGCAGGATGCGGCCGGTGAGGGCGGCCACCCGCTGGCCCAGCAGCAGCTGATCGGGCGCGGTCATGCGTCGATCCTGCCTCTCGCCGGCCGCCCCGTCGACATCAGATGTGAGCGTCGTCGATTTTGAGGACGCGGTTGTTGCCGTAGTCGGCGACGTAGACCGCGTTCTTGGTGTCCACGGCAAGGCCGCTGGGCTTGTTCAGCCCGTGCAGCGGCAGCACGCGCTGGGTGCTCGAACCCTTGTCCAGCGCGACCACCCGGTTATTGCCGTTGTCGGCGACGTACACGGTGCCGGCGGGACCGACGGCGATGCTGGCCGGGTCGTTGAGGCCGTGCAACGGCAGCACCTGCTGGGCGCTGGAGCCGGCGGCCAGGGTCACCACCCGGGCGTTGCCGTTGTCCAGCACGTACAGGGTGCCCGAGCCGTCGACGGCCAGCGCCCAGGGCAGCGACAGCCCGGTCAGCGGCAGTTCCGTCTGGGTGGCGACACCGCGTGCCAGGGACACCACCCGGTTGTGTTCGCTGTCGGCGACATACAGCGTGCCCGCCGCATCCAGCGCCAGGCCGGCGGGCCGGCTCAGCCCGGAGAACGGTCCCACCCGCTGCTCGGTGGAGCCCGGGGTCAGCCCGACGATCCGGTTGTTCCCCATGTCGGCGACGGCGACCTCACCGGCCGGTGAGACGACGATCTGGCCGGGGCGCGACAAGCCGGAGAACGGCAGTTCCTGCTGGATGTCGGCGCCCGGCGCCAGGGTCAGCACCCGGCCACCGAGATAGTCGACGACATAGACGGTGCCGTTCCTGGTGACCGACACCTCGCCGGCGCCGTCCAGCCCGGCGAACGGGAGCACCGCCTGGCCGGCATCGGCGGGCGTGCTGGTGACCGTCGGCTCCGTCGCCGTCGCCGACTCCGGGGGTGCGCTCTTGGGCAGCACGAACCACACGACGGCTCCCACCGCGGCGACGATGACGGCCACCGCCGCCGCGATCCCGATCGCGCGGGTCCGGTTGCGGGGCTGCGGGGCGGGCGCACCCGCGGGCGGGGCGGCATAGGGATACGGGCCGGCCGGGTTCGGGTAATAGCCCTGGGGATAGCCGTAGGACTGCGGCGGATACGGCCCAGGTGCGGTCATCTCGGGTTCCTCTCCGTCTCCGCCGTCGTACTCCCCGCCGACGCGGTCGTCGCACCCAATTATCCTGCCCGCCGAGTGGGCGAGCCGGCACCGGTTTTGGGCTCAGCGATACGGACCCGACGGCGAAGCCGTGCGGAAGCCAGGGCCGACCGGCGGCGCCGGTCGCGTCGCGCACCACGCGCGGGTCTGCGGCAACAGAGCGCCCACCAGCGCCGCGAGCGGAAACAGCGCGGGTACGACGATCCCGAACGCCAGGCCCACCCAGTCGCGTTCGGGGCCCAGCCCGGCGATGAACCAGTACAGCGCCGCGGCGCTGGCGCCCATCGCCAGTCCGGCGGCGGTCAGCACCGTCGCCCGCCCGGAGTGCTTCGACAGTAGATAGGCCCCGATGCCGAACAGCACCGCCGCAACCAGGGACGACACCGCGGTCGCGGCCGCCGCCAGCAGCGGGCCCACCGCGGTGATCTGTTCGTCCGGGAAATCCGCGGAGAACCCGATCTGCAGGGTGGCGGCGAACATGAACACCAGCACCGCGAATCCGGCGAAGGAGGCCAGCCAGATCGAAGCCACCATGGACAGCCAGGAGGCGACGACGGTGATCAGCACCCGGGACGGCATCAGGCCAGGTTATCCGCCTCCGCGCCCTCGCCGTAGCGTCCGGGGCTGAACATCGACGCGATCGCCCCGATCACCATCATCACCGCGGCGGCGCCGAACACCACCTCCAGACCGGCGTGGAACGGCGCGGTGATCAGCTCGGGGAAGAACGTGTGGCCGGTGAGAACCTCGGCGTTGACCCCGGGCTGCTGCAGCGCCCCGAAGGGGGCCAGCAGTTCGGCGATCGGGTTGTAGCCGAGGAAGGCCGCGAACAGGCTGCCGACCGGCGGCAGGTTCGCCACATCGTGGGCGACACCGGCGGAAACCCCCTGGGCCTGCAGACCGTCGGACAGCGCCGACGGCAGCGTGCCGGCCAGGCCGACGATCATCAACGAGAAGAAGATCCCGATCGACAGCGACGACCCGGCGTTGAAGAACGTCGCGCGCACACCGGAGGCCGCGCCGCGCTGGTCGGCCGGGACGCTGGACATGATGGCCGCGGTGTTGGGCGCGGTGAAGATGCCGCCGCCGAAACCGTTGAGGAAGATCAGCACGGCGAACACCGGGTAGTCGAAGTTGACCGGGATGGCCAGCAGCGCCAGGAACGACCCGGCCATCAGCACCATGCCGCCGACGGTGAACGGCCGGGCCCCGAAGCGGTCCGACAGCGAGCCGGCCAGCGGTCCGGCGACCAGGAACCCGGCGGTGATCGGCAGCATGTAGATCGCCGACCACAGCGGGGTGGATTCGAAGCTGTAGCCGTGCAGTGGCAACCAGATGCCCTGCAGCCAGATGATCAGCATGAACTGCAGGCCGCCGCGTCCCATCGAGGACATCAGGCCGGCCAGGTTGCCCATGCCGAAGGCGGCCGACCGGAACAGCCGCACGTCGACCATGGGTTGGACGACACGCAGTTCCACCGCGCAGAACGCCACCAGCAGCGCGCACCCGGCGCCGATGGCGGCGAGCACCCACGGGTTGGTCCAGCCGGTCGGCGAGCCGCCGTGGGGCTGGATGCCGTAGGTGATGCCGATGAGCAGGACGGTCAGGCCGATGCCGAAGGTCAGGGTGCCGGCCCAGTCCAGCCGGCCGGGGGTGCGCGACCCGAGTTCGCGCAGCGAGCGGTAGCTCCAGACGGTGCCGATCAGGCCGATCGGCACCCCCACCCAGAAGATCGCCTTCCAGTGCCATTCCGACAGCGCACCGCCGATGAGCAGGCCCAGGAAGGACCCCGCCACCGCGGCGACCATGTTGATGCCCAGCGCCATACCTCGCTGGTTGGCCGGGAAGGCGTCGGTTAGTATCGCCGAGGACGACGCCATCAGCATCGCGCCGCCGAAGCCCTGGATCACCCGCCAGGCGATCAGCCAGACCGCGCCGCCACCGAGTTGGAACGGGTCAAAGGACAGCGCGACGGCCGCCAGGGTGAACACCACGAAGCCGAGGTTGTAGATGCGCACCCGGCCGAACATGTCGCCGAGCCGGCCGAACGGCACCACCAGCACGGCCGTCACCACCAGGTAGCCCATCAACATCCACAGCAGGTAGCTGACGTTGCCGGCCTCCAGCGGGTTGAGCCCGATGCCGCGGAAGATGGCTGGCAGGGAGATCAACACGATGGACGCGTTGACGGTGGCCAGCAGGGTGCCCAGCGTGGTGTTGGACAGCACGATCCACTTGTAGTGCGGGTGGTCGTGGTCGATCCGGCGGCGACGCTGGGCCGTCGCTGTCAGGGCGGGGTCCGGGGCGGTCGCGGTATCGGTCATCGTCGGTCTCGGCATTCGGTTCGCTTCAGGTCCATGTATCCGTCGCGCTGTCACCACGCGACGCAATACATATGTTAGCTATACAAATAACCCCTGGGCAATGCCCTACCGATAGGCATCCGCTGCGCGGACCTCTGCACCCACTGTGCAGCCCAGACGGTCAGTAGTACGTGCCGCCGACGTAGCCGAAGTCACCCCCGCCGGCGGAGTTGTGACAGGTGATCTCCACGTCCCAACTCGTCGTCGCACCCGGCGACGGAATCCCCGGCAGCGTGAGGTCATAGGTCATTCGCGGGTCGAACAGGAACGGCACCGAGATCGGGACGTGCGTGGTGCTCGGCGTGGCCGTGTAGGTGCACCAGCGCTGCGGCGCGCTCACCGGCGGCGCGGCGAAAATGTGGGCGGTGACCGAGCCGAACGTCTGGCTCCACGTCACGTCCATCCCTCCCGCCCAGGCCGGCCCGGAGGCCGCCACCACACCGGCCGGGATCGCGGCCGCGAGCACCGACGCAGCAACGAACTTCGGCAGCTTCTCCATGATCGGCTCCCCTCGGATCGACGGCGGGCGCGGCGCCGGCCGGTACGTCCGGTCGATCATGCGGGCGACGACGAGCCGGCGCAAGAGCCCGTCTCGCTGACCGGAACCACACTCACAGCACCGCGCCGCCGGCCATCGGTTACCCTGGCCGAGTAACCCACGGGAGCGCCAACCGAAGGCGCTGAGAGGACGGCTGCGGCCGTCGACCGTACGAACCTGACCGGGTCATGCCGGCGTAGGAAGAGGACGTGAGATGAGCATTTCTGTCGACCCTTCAATTGGATCAAATGGCGTCGGGCCTCGCGCTCGCGGAACTACACCGCTCGCCGAACCCGCCGCACCGACCACCGGGCCGATCGCCGGTTCCACCAAGGTCTACCGCGACGTCGACGGGATGCGGGTTCCGTTCCGCCGGGTGAACCTGACCAACGGCGAACACCTGGACCTCTACGACACCTCCGGCCCGTACACCGATCCCGACGCCGTCATCGACCTGGACCGCGGACTGGCCCACCGGCCCGGCATCGTCACCGACCGCGGCACCCAACTGCAGCGCGCCCGGGCCGGTGAGATCACCGCCGAGATGACCTATATCGCTGCGCGCGAGGGTGTTTCACCCGATCTGGTGCGCGACGAGGTGGCTCGCGGGCGCGCGGTCATCCCGGCCAACCACAACCACCCCGAGGCCGAACCGATGATCATCGGCAAGGCGTTCGCGGTGAAAGTCAATGCCAACATCGGCAACTCGGCGGTCACCAGCTCGATCGCCGAGGAGGTCGACAAGATGGTGTGGGCCACCCGCTGGGGTTCGGACACCATCATGGACCTGTCCACCGGCCGCGACATTCACCAGACCCGCGAGTGGATCCTGCGCAACTCCCCGGTCCCGGTCGGCACCGTGCCGATCTACCAGGCGCTGGAGAAGACCAACGGCGACGCCACCGCACTGACCTGGGAGCTCTACCGCGACACCGTGATCGAGCAGTGCGAGCAGGGCGTCGACTACATGACCGTGCACGCCGGGGTGCTGCTGCGCTACATCCCGCTGACCGCCAACCGGGTCACCGGCATCGTCAGCCGCGGTGGGTCGATCATGGCGGCCTGGTGCCTGGCGCACCACACCGAATCGTTCCTCTACACCCACTTCGAGGAACTCTGCGAAATCCTGGCCCGCTACGACGTCACCTTCTCCCTGGGCGACGGGCTGCGCCCGGGCTCCATCGCCGACGCCAACGACGCCGCCCAGTTCGCCGAGCTGCGCACCCTCGGCGAGCTCACCGCGATCGCGAAATCGGCTGGCGTGCAGGTGATGATCGAGGGACCCGGTCACGTCCCGATGCACAAGATCGTGGAGAACGTGCGGTTGGAGGAGGAACTGTGCGAGGAGGCGCCGTTCTACACCCTGGGCCCGCTGACCACCGATATCGCACCGGGCTATGACCACATCACCTCGGCGATCGGCGCGGCGATCATCGCCTCGGCCGGCACCGCCATGCTCTGCTACGTCACCCCCAAGGAGCACCTGGGCCTGCCGGACCGCAAGGACGTCAAGGACGGCGTGATCGCCTACAAGATCGCCGCGCACGCCGGTGATCTGGCCAAGGGACATCCGCACGCCCAGGCGCGCGACGACGCACTGAGCCGGGCCCGCTTCGAGTTCCGTTGGCACGACCAGTTCGCGCTGTCGCTGGACCCGGACACCGCGCGGTCCTTCCACGACGAGACGCTGCCCGCCGAGCCGGCCAAGACCGCGCACTTCTGCTCGATGTGCGGCCCGAAGTTCTGCTCCATGCGCATCACGCAAGATATCCGCGATGCTTACGGCGACGGGCAACACATCGTCGAGCAGGTCGACACCGACCTGATCGCCGCCGGGATGGCCGCCAAATCCGCCGAGTTCGCCGAGCACGGCAACCAGGTCTATCTGCCGATCGAGACGGTCGGCCCGTAGCCGCTCTGCCAGGATGGGCACCGTGAACCTGCTGCCGCTGACCCCACCCGGATCGACCCCGGTGCGGGTGCTGACCATCGCCGGCTCGGATTCCGGTGGCGGCGCCGGCATTCAGGCCGACCTGCGCACCTTCGCCATGCTCGGGATACACGGCTGCGTCGCCGTCGTCGCCGTCACCGTGCAGAACTCTTTGGGGGTCAAGGCTTTTCACGAGATTCCACTGGACATCATCGCCGGCCAAATCGAGGCCGTGACCTCCGATATCGGCATCGCGTCGGCCAAGACCGGCATGCTGGCCTCGGCCGAGATCATCGAGACGGTGGCCGCGACCTGGCGGACCCAGGGCCTGGAAGCCACGCCTCTGGTCGTCGACCCGGTGTGCGCTTCCATGCACGGCGACCCGCTGCTGCACCACAGCGCGTTGGACTCCCTGCGCAACACGCTGTTTCCGTTGGCCACCCTGATCACCCCGAACCTCGACGAGGTCCGCCTGCTGGTGGACATCGACGTCATCGACGAGGACTCGCAACACCGCGCCGCCCAGGCGCTGCACGCCCTGGGGCCGAAGTGGGTGCTGGTCAAGGGCGGGCACCTGCGCGGTGCCAGCGAGAGCCCGGACCTGCTCTACGACGGCCGGGAATTCCACCAGTACTCCACGCCCCGGATCGACACCGGTCACGACCACGGCGCCGGGGACACGCTGGCCGCGGCCACCACTTGTGCTCTGGCGCACGGTTATTCGGTTCCCGACGCCGTCGGGTTCGCCAAGGGCTGGGTGACCGAATGCCTGCGCGCGGCCTACCCGCTGGGGCACGGCCACGGCCCGGTCAACGCACTATTCCGGCTGCACACCCGATGACCCGTCCACCTACCCCGCCCCCGCCGGCTCCCCGTCCACCTACCCCGCCCCCGCCAGCTCCCCGTCCACCGAGTGTGAATCTGGCTTCACACAGGAGCGCGAGCGTGAAGCCAGATTCACGCTCGTTGGCCCGCGTCGCTTCAGCGCTCGACGGCGTCGTCCACCCGCCCGACGGCGCACCGCACGGCGTCGTCGTCCTCACCCACGGCGCCGGCGGAAACCGGGACGGCGCGCTGCTCGTCGCGCTGTGCGACGAGTGGGCGGCCCGCGGTTGGCTGGCCATCCGCTACAACCTGCCGTATCGGCGCCGCCGCCCGAAGGGGCCGCCGTCGGGGTCGGCGACCGCCGATGCGGCCGGGGTCGCCGAGGCCATCGCGGCCGCGCGCACCCTGACCGACGGGCCGGTGATCGCCGGTGGACATTCCTACGGCGGGCGGATGACGTCGCTGGTGGCCGCCGACGGCGCGGACCTCGACGTGCTGGCGCTGACCTCCTATCCCCTGCACCCGCCGGGCAAGCCCGAGCGGCTGCGCACCGAGCATCTGCCGGACATCACGGTGCCGACGGTGTGCACCCAGGGATCGTCCGACCCGTTCGGCAGCCTCGAGGAGCTCACGGCCGCGGCCGCCCTGATCAATGCGCCGACGCAGATCGTCGAGATCCCCGGGGCGCGCCACGATCTGGTGCCCAAGCGGCCCCGCTCGGGTCCGCGCGACACCGAACTGCCGAATGTGCCGGTGCTGGCCGTCGACGCGGCGCTGGCGCTGCTCGCCGGCGGCTGACACCGGGCCGGATCACACCCCTGCCCGGTCGCCACGGCGGCCCCGGCTTCACCTCGGCCCCGCCGGCGCAAACGCCCTCTGCGCCGAGCCTCACCGAACCGCCAAATACCCAATACCTGCGGTACCGTTTGGGTATGCAGAACTCACCCGAGGCCGTCATCATCGGCGCCGGATTCGGTGGCATCGGCGCCGCCATCGCGCTCAACCGGATCGGCATCAACGACCTGGTCATCCTGGAACGCGAGGACGACCTGGGCGGCACCTGGCACGTCAACCACTACCCCGGTCTGGCCGTCGACATCCCCAGCACCACCTACAGCTACTCCTTCGAACCGAACCCGGAGTGGTCGCGGCTGTTCGCCCCGGGCGCCGAGCTCAAGCGCTACGCCGAACACGTCGCCGACACCTACGACATCCGCCGATACATGCGGTTCGGGGTCAGCGTGGAGAGCGCCGAGTGGGACGAGGAGCTGCAGCGCTGGCGGGTCAGCACCGCCGACGGGCAGACGCTCACCCCGCGCTACCTGATCGCCGCGACCGGCTTCCTGTCCCAGCCGCACACCCCCGACATCCCCGGCATCACCGAGTTCGCCGGCACCATCGTGCACACCACCGCGTGGGACGACGACCTCGATTTCACCGGCCGCAAGGTGGCGATCATCGGCACCGGAGCCACCGCGGTGCAGCTCATCCCCGAACTCGCGAAATCCGTCGCCGAGCTGACCGTGTTCCAGCGCACCCCCATCTGGGTGGTGCCCAAGATCGACTTCGCCATCCCCGCCCCGGTGCGCCGGCTGTTCGGCCGGATCCCGCTGGCCCAGCGGGCAGTCCGCGGCGTCACCGACGTCATCTACGAGATCATCATGATCGCCGGGGTGCTGCACTTCCGTCAGCTCAACCCGCTCAACCGCGGGGTGGCGATGCTGGCGAACCTGTTCCGCAGCACCAGCGTCCGCGATCGGCGCACCCGCGACGCCCTGGCGCCGGACTACGACTTCGGTTGTAAGCGCCCGACCTACTCCAACGAGTACTACCGCACCTTCAACAAGCCGAACGTCTCACTGCAAGCCGGCGGCATCGAGCGGATCACCGCCGACGGCATCGACACCGCCGACGGTGCGCATGTCGACATCGACACCCTGGTACTGGCCACCGGATTCGACCTCTGGGACGCCAACTTCCCGGCCATCGAGATCATCGGGCGCGAGGGACGCAGCCTCGGAAAGTGGTGGCGGGACAACCGGTTCCAGGCCTACCAGGGGATCTCGGTGCCGATGTTCCCGAACCTGTTCAACCTGGCCGGACCGTACTCCTACAGCGGCCTGTCCTACTTCACCACCATCGAATGCGAGATGATCCACATGCAGCGGGTGCTCGGCGAAGCCGCCCGCCGCGGTGCGACGACCGTCGAGGTGTCCGAGCGGGCCAATGACGCATTCCTGGGCCGGATGACCGAAAAGTTGCAGGACACGGTGTTCAACGCCGGCGATTGCGCCACCTCGCGGTCCTACTATTTCAACCACGCGGGCGAGGCGACCCTGTTGCGCCCGACGTCGACGGCCAATGCGTTCCACGACGCCAAGACGTTCCCGCTGACCGATTACCAGTACACCGGATAGGAACACAGTGTCAGAGAAAACCCGCTCGTTGCTCGGCTACGCCGGTGTCGCCCTGGCCGCGGCGGGAGTGTCGCATTTCGTCAAACCCGGGATCTACCAGCCGGTGACGACCGCGGCGTTCCCGGAGAACACCCGCCGGCACGTGTACACCAACGGCGGCATCGAGACCGCGCTGGGACTGGCGCTGATCGCCCCGCGCACCCGCAAAATCGGCCTGGCCGGCGTCGTCGCCTACCTGGCCTACCTGGGCGGGAACGTCATTCGGCGCCGGGGATAGCGCCGCGCCGCTAGCATGACGCCAAAGCGGTCAGGAGGCGGTCGTGGACATCGTGCGCAAACTGCTGCGCTATGAATTCACCATCGCCGAACTGATCGGGCTGGCCGCACTGCTGGTGACCCCGTACCTGGTCATCGGGGTGCTCTGGGTGCTCACCCACACCGACCGGCTGGCCGACCTGCACGGTGGGCGGCTGGTGCTGTCGGTCATCGCGAGCGTGCTGGCCTGGCCGGTGCTGTTGCTGGGCAACGCGTGTCCGGTATGAACACCCCGCTCACCGATGCGCAGACGCGGATCAGCATCCGGCGGCGCACCGCGCGGTGGGACAACCACCCGGCCGTCCTCGGCGACGGGCTGGACTTCTGGTCATCGGGGGCGGCGGCGGCGAACGTCGTCATGCAGCTGGCCCGCCCCGGCGTCGGCTACGGGGTCCTGGAGAGCCCGGTCGAGTCCGGCCAGCTGATGCGCCACCCCTGGAAGCGGACCCGCACCACCGCCACCTATATCGCCGTCGCACTGCTGGGATCCGATGCCGACCGGGCGGCCTACCGGGCCGCGGTCAACGTCGCCCACCGCGACGTGCGCTCCGGGCCGGACAGTCCGGTGTCCTACAACGCGTTCGACCGGGATCTCCAATTATGGGTGGCGGCCTGCATTTTCGTCGGCCTGGAGGACTGCTACCAGCTGCTGCGCGGCGAGCTGGCACCGGAGCAGGTCGAGGGTTTCTACCGCTCGGCGTTCCCGCTGGGCACCACCCTGCAGGTCAGGCAGGACCAGTGGCCGGCCACCCGGGCGGAGTTCGACGACTACTGGAACGCCGCCTGCGCGCAGGTCCGCATCGACCCGCCGGTGCGCAACTACCTGCTGGACCTGATCGGGCTGAAGATGATCACCCCGCTGCTGCGGCCCGGTTGGTCGACGCTGCTGCGGTTTTTGACCACCGGGTTTCTGGCCCCGGTGTTCCGCGAGCAGCTGGGCCTGCGCTGGTCACCGGGACGTCAGTGGTGTTTCGAGCACCTGTTTTTGACCGTGGCTTTCGTCAATCGTTTTATCCCGCAGTTCATCCGGCAGGCCGGGAGCTACCTGTATCTGTTCGACGTGCGCCGGCGGGTCAAGCGCGGGATCCCGTTGCTCTGACATCTCGGATCAGCAGGCCGGGGGGTATCGGCGTTCCGGGTCGCGGCGGACCAGGTCCTCGAATTCGGCGTCGGTGAGGTCGGGGCAGTCATCACACGCATCTTCGGGGTGGTTGACGGCGAGTTCGTCGAGTTCTGCGTCGGTTTCATCGAAGTAGGCACCCCAGCCGGCGGTGTCGACCGCGTCATCGAACCAGCTCGGCGCGGTTCCGGGGGGATCCTCGCCTGGTCGGACCGGTGAGTAGGGGCCCAGCGGAGGCCCGGGCTCGGGTGGGCCGTGCTGTTCGGCGCGGCGGCGGCGCAGTGCGGCCAGCAGGTCTTCGGGGAAGTGAGTGGCGTTGATGCGGGCCTGACCGCGATCCAGCGCGGGGGGTGGGTGCCATTCGACTCGACCGGCGGCGTTGAGCAGGGTGGTCCAGCCGTATTGGTCGGCCATTCGGTTGTCGGGGCCGCAGGCCTGGCCGAGTTCGTCGACGTCGGTCTGGCCGTCTTTGCCGAAGGGGTCGAGGTGATGGGCCTGGCAATCATAGGCATTGGCCTCGCAGCCGGGTCTGGTACAGCCCCGGTCTCGGGCGATCAGCACGATCCGTTGGTCGGCGGAGGCCAGGCGCTTGGCGCGGCCCAGCCACAGGGCGCGGCCTTGGCCGTCGAAGATGCTCAGGTAGTGCACGGCGTGGGCGCCAATGCGGATCAAGTCACTCATCGGCAGCCGGGACCCGCCCGCGGTGATCGCCCACCCAGCACCGGCGGCGCCGGCGTGGGCGGCGGCCTCCATTTCGGCGAGGGTCGTGGTGACGATCACGGTGACCGGTAGCCCGTTGTGTTGGCCGAGGTCCCCCGACGCCAGCATGGCCCGGCACACCGCCAGCAGGGCGTCGTGATTGCGTTGCTTGCCGGTGCGCTCGTCACCGCGGATCTGCTCTTCGGTCGGGGTGCCGGACACACACGGGTGTTCATCGGCGTTGTTGCACATGCCGGGGGCGGCCAGTTTCGCCAGCAACGGTTCCAGGGTGGCGCGGGCTTCAGGTGTCAGAATCCCCGAGAGGGTGCTGGTGCCGTCCCGGTGCTGGGGGCCCAGCGTCAAACCGCGTTTGTGCTGGCGGGCCCGGTCGGCGAAGTCCCCGTCGGGATCGAGCACCGTCAGCAGCAGGGTCCCCAGGCGTCGGAACATCGCGGGGCGGTATTTGGTTGCCAGGTCGGCGAGCTCGGCTTCGGCATAGGTCCGCCATTCGGGGGTGACCGCGGCCGGGATCTGCCGGTAGATGTCGCGGGCGATCTCGGTGTGCTCGGGGCCTATGCGCCCTTCGGCTTGGGCGGCGGCGACCTCAGGCATCACCGGCTCCAGCGGTCGGCCGTCGAGAGTTCGGCGGGGGCCGAGATCGGCGGCTTCGGCCAACCGGAGTTTGGCCGCACCGCGGGAGATCCGCAAACGTTCCTCCAGGGCGATCGTCACCGACGCCGCCCCCAGTTTGCCGGGGACACCATCGGCGACCATTCGGGCCAGCAGTCGGTGATCCACCGCCGGCTGGCGCCACGCCAGGGTTTCCCGGCGTTCGACCACGTCGAGGATCTCCTCGGACGTCAACGCGTCCAGGGAACAGGCGGACAGCTTCTCGTAGGCCGCCTCGGCGTCGGCCAGGGCGGCGAAGATCGCCTCCCGATCGCCGTACGCATCCCTGTTCATATCTAGAACACTAGTTCGGCACACCGACAGAAACCGGTCCCCGAACAGCGGAAACATGCCCCGCAGCCTAAGAAAACGCTGAGAAAATTACGGACGAACGCGGTGCTCGACCGAGTGCGCACCGAACACGGCAAGCGGCGGGGCCAGCGCCGCCGGCCAGGTATCCCGGTGGTGCGCCGAGACTCACCGTTCAGCGAGGATCAGCCCACCCCGAGCACCGCGCGGTGCCGTTTGTCGCGGCCCGGGACCCCGTTGACGCCGTCGATGGAGTCGGCGTAGGTGGCGACGGCGAACGCGACGCCCGGGCCGGCGACGGCCAGCGCATCGGCATTGATCGCGGCCAGGGTGTCGCGGGCGGTGTGGTAGTTCGGGTCGAAGGCGACCCCGGCCTTCCCTCCCCACAGCCGGGCCTGGGTGTTGGTCTTGATGTCGGTGGCGCCGGTGGTGATGCCGCCCACCGGCACCCCGGCCGTCATGAACCCGCGGAAGTCCGACCGTTGCGTCAAACCCAGGTCGGCGGGCCGCTTTCCGGCCAGGTTGAGATAGCCGGCCAAGGTGCGTTCCACCCCCGCCGACCCGATCGGCACCTCGTCGGGATCGGGATTGGCGGCCGCGGGTCCGGACAGGTCGCCGTCGAGGGTGAAGAACCCGGCGTTCGGCGAGGCCAGCATGTCGAAATTCAGGTACAGCGCAATGGCGTTGAGCTGATCGCGGTCGAGGGCGAACAGGTAGTCCAGTGATCCGTTGAGACCCTGCTCCTCCCCACCCCAGAAGGAAAACCGGACGGCGTTGTGCACCGACGGATCCGGGCCCAGCGCCAGCGCGGTCTCCAGCACCGCGGCCACGCCGGATCCGTTGTCGTTGATACCCGGGCCCGCCGACACGCTGTCCAGGTGGGCGCCCGCCATGACGATGTTGTCTGGTGAGCCGGTTGTGGTCTGCGCCAGGATGTTTCGGGATGTGATCTTGACGGCCTTGGAGTCCAGGCGGACCCGGATCGGACCGGTGCTGCGGCGCAGCGCGGCGCCGCCGTCGCTGCCGATCACCCCCACCGGGATCGGCAGGTCGTTGTAGTAGCCGCGGCTGAACAGTCCGGCGGGGCTGCCGTTGCGTCCGCCGTCGCTGACCACCAGCAGCGCGGCGGCCCCGCTGTCGGCGGCGGCCCGGGCCTTGACGCCGACCGCGCAGCCGGTGTCGTCGGTGACCGCGACGCGGCCCTTCGGTCCGGGGCGGTAGTCGGCGGCCGCGCAGCCGGCGGGTTTGACCGGTTGCACGACGGTGGCGTTGACGTCCCCGGCGGGGGTGGGCAGCAGTTGCGAGGCCTGGTCGACCTGGAAGACCCGGCCGGCCACCGTCACCGCGGGCTGGCCGGGGTCGAGGATGTTCAACCGGCTGACTTCCGGTGTGTCGACGGTGAATCCGCGGTCCCGCAGGGTTTTCACCACATAGTCCACACTGGCGGTGAAGCCGGGCGTGCCGTCGGCGCGGTTGCCCTTGTTGGCGGTGGCGATGTCGGCCAGCGCCTGCAGGTGCTTCTTCATCCCGTCCATGGTGACCTTGGCGGCCAGGCCGGCCGGGGTCGGCGGCGCGGGTGCCTCCGCGACCGGGGGTTGCGCGTCGCCGGCGCAGCCGGCGAGCCCGCCGAGCAGGACCGCACAGCACAGTGCGGCGGCGCCGCGACGGGGTTTCACCGGATCAGGGTATGCGACGCGGGCCCCGTTGACGCTCAACGCGACACGGGATGCGACCCGAACCAGTCGATCAGCAGATCGGCGATGGTGTCCGGGCATTCGTCGGGCAGCCAGTGCGAGCCGGGCATCCGCTCGTAGCGGTACGGCCCGTCGACGTAGCGGCCGCAGAGCCGGGCGCCTTTCTCCTTCAGCGCCACGTCGTCCTCGCTCCAGATGTAGAGGGTCGGCGCCGTGATCGGGGTGCGGGCCGCCCTCGGGTCGGTCAGCGGAAGCGCCCGGTAGTAGTTCAGTGCGGCCGTCAACCGACCGGGTTCGGTCATCGAGGCCGCGTCGCGTTCCGCGGCGGCGCGGCTCTGGCCGGCGGACACCAGGGCCGCGGCCAACGGCGCCCCGTCCCGGTTCTTGCCGAGCAGGTAGCGCTCGGGCAACACCGGTAGCTGGAACACCCCCATGTAGGTCGAGGCCAGGGCCTGGCGGCTGGTCAGCACCGCCGACAGGAAAGCCGCCGGGTGCGGCACCGAGACCGCGGTCAGGCTGGCCAGCCGCTGCGGTGCTTCGGCGCCGACCGCCCAGGCGACCAATGCGCCCCAGTCGTGGCCGACCAGGTGCACGGTGTCCACACCGAGGGCGTCGATGAGCGCGACCACGTCACCGGCCAGCAGCGAGGCCCGGTAGTGGCGGCGGCCCGTGGGCCGTGCGCCCGGGGAGTAGCCGCGCAGATTCGGTGCCACGCACCGGTATCCGGCGGCGACCAGCCGATCCATCACCGGCGCCCAGGACGCGTTGGTCTGCGGGAAGCCGTGCAGCAGGATCACCACCGGCCCGTCGGCCGGGCCGCGGTCGACGACGTCGAAGACCAATTCGCCGTTGCGGTACTGCTCCACCGTTTACCTCGTCTCAGCCGGGTTGCACCACGTGGCGGGTGCGGTCGTCGCGCACCGGGACGCCGTCGCGTCCGCCGAGGGACTGGGCGTAGCGGCCGATGGCGAAGCCCACCCCCGGGCCCTGGATGCCCAGCGCGGTGCGGTCGATGTGCTCCAGGGTGTCGGTCTTCTGATGGTAGTTCGGGTCGAACGGCTGGTCGGCCCGTCCACCCCACGCCTTGGCTTGTTCGGCCGACATCTTCTCCTCGGCGCCGGCGAACAGGCCACCGGCCGGGATGCCGGCGAGGGTGAAGCCGTCGTAGTCGGAGCGACCGTCGAAGGAGGTGTCCTCGGCGCGCTTTCCGGCGCCGTCGAGGTACCCCACCAGCAGCCGCTCGATGCCGGCCGAACCCTCGGGTACCCGCGGCACCGCGTGCCCGCGGGCCACCGCGGTGGACTGGTCGCCGTCGTAGGTGAAGTAGCCCGGGTTGGGTGAGGCCAGCATGTCGAAGTTCAGGTACAGCGCGATGTCGCGCAGTTGGCTCTCGTCGAGCCTCTGGACGTAACGCTGGCTGCCGACCAGGCCGACCTCCTCGGCGCCCCAGAATGCGAACCGCACGGCGTTGGTGACCTGCGGCGCGGGCCCGAGTTGCAGCGCGGTCTCCAGCACCGCGGCCACGCCGGATCCGTTGTCGTTGATGCCGGGTCCCTCGGGCACCGAGTCCAGGTGCGCGCCGGCCATCACCACGTCGGCGGCGGACCCGGTGGACGTCTGCGCGATGACATTGCGCACCTTGAGGGTGTCCACCCGGGCGTCGACCTTGACGGTGACCTGGCCCGGGTGCGCGCGCAGCGCGGCGCCGTCGGCTTTGCTCACCGAGACGACGGGAACGGTGATCGTGGTGGATTCCCCGAGGGTTCCGGTCATCTCGGGCTCGTCGACGTTGTCGGCGACGATGACCGCGACGGCGCCGTGCTTGACGGCGGTGGCGGCCTTCTCGGCGAACGGGCACTGGCCGCGTTCGACCAGCAGCGCCGCGCCGGTGACGGGCAGGCCGTCGAGGTCGGAGTCGGCGCAGACCCGGGCCGCGTCGCCGGTGCGGGCGGCGACCAGCGGGACGGTCAGCCCGTCGGCCGGGGCCCCGGTGCTGTACTTGAGGGCCCGCGCGGTGAAGTCGGCGTCCCCGGCGTGCACGGTTCCGGGTTCGGAGTGGCTGAGACGGACCTCGAATTCCCGGGTGTCGACGGTGAAGCCCTTGTCGCGCAGGGTGGTTGCGACATAGTCGACGCTGGCGTCGTAGCCGGGGGTGCCGATGGCGCGGGTGCCGTGGTTGGCGTCGGCGATGTCCTGCAGTTTCTGCAGGTGGCCGTACATGGCGTCGACGCCGATCTTTTTCTGCAGTTCCCGGCCGAAGTTCTCCGCCGCCTCGATCCCCGGATCCTTCGGGCAGGCCGGTGCGTCGTGGCCACACCCGGCGGTCAATCCGACCAGTACGCTCGCGAAAGCCGCAATGCCGGCTCTCCCGGCCCGGCGGCCGCGCAATCCCCATCCCATTGAAACCACGTTATCGGTTCGCCGAACCGCCTCGGTACGCAAACTGCGCTCACGCGTCCCCGCGGGTCACCGTGATCGCGCCGGCGGCCAGCAGCGCCGCCGCCACGACGGCGAAATAGCCGAGCCCGCCCAGGGAGCCGAATGCCGACCGGAACGAATACAGCGTGGTGATGCCGGCGAACTCCCAGGCACCGGCGAACGGCAGGTAGGGCCCGACCTTGGCTCCGACGCCCGGCAGGATCCCGAGCGCGGTCTCGGCGACCAGCGGCCACAGCAGCACGACGGCGACCGCTCCGGAGCTGGCCCGGATCAGCGCGCCGGCACCGACCCCGAGCGCGGCCGCCAGCGCGGCGACCAGCGCGATCGCGGCGACGGTGCGCACGGTGTCGGCGCCGGTCGGGTCGAGTCCGGCGGCCACCTTCGGTCGCGCCACCGCCCGGGCGGCCAGCACCGAGGCGTAGCCGGCCACCGCGGCGAGGACGGCGGAATAGGCCGCCGCCACCACGGCCTTGGCGGCCAGCACCAGGGCGCGGTTGGGGACGGCCAGGAAGCTGGTGCGGATCATCTGCGAGCGGTACTCGTCGGTGATCGACAACGCGGCGGGCACCATCAGGATCGGCACGCCCAGCAGCGCGGCGCCGCTGGCGGCCTTGCCTGTCGCCATGGGTTCGCCGATGTAGGCGGTGTAGGCCAGCAGCGCGGCCATCCCGACCGACAGTGCGACGGCAGCGACCGCGGCAACCAGCGGCGCGCGAGTGCCGGTCAGTTTGAGCGCCTCGGCGCGGACGGCGGCGATCACGGCTGCCCGGCCCGGTAGTCGGTGACCGGGTCGGTCAGTTCCAGGTAGGCGTCCTCCAGGGACGCCGTGCGGTCGGTCAATTCATGCAGGACGACGCCGCGGTCGGCGGCGAGTTGGCCGACCGTGTCGGTATCGGTGCCGGTGACCAGCAGCGCGTCGGGCCCGTCGTCGACGACGGCGTGGCCGCCGTCGGCCAGCGCGGTGCGCAGCTGCGCGAGCTGCGGGCTGCGGACCCGAACGCCACGGCCGGTCCCGCGGGCCCGGAAGTCGGCAACGGTGCTGGCGGCCAGCAACCGGCCTCGGCCGATGACCAGCAGCCGGTCGGCGGTGTCGGCCATCTCCGAGAGCAGGTGCGAGGACACCAGTACGGTGCGACCATCGGCGGCCAGGTCGCGCATCAGGGTGCGCACCCAGCGAATGCCCTCGGGGTCCAGGCCGTTGACCGGTTCGTCGAACAGCAGCACGGCCGGGTCGCCGAGCAGCGCGGCCGCGATACCCAGGCGCTGGCACATGCCCAGCGACAGGGTGCCGGCCCGCCGGCCGGCGACCGTGTCGAGCCCGACTTCGTCCAGCACCTCATCCACCCGGGCCCGCGGGATGGCGTTGCTGGCGGCGATCCATCTCAGGTGTGCGGCCACCGTGCGGTGCGGCTGGAACTGTCGCGGGTCCAGCAGCGCGCCGACGGTGCGCAGCGGGTGGTCCAGGTCGCGGTAGCGGCGCCCGTCGATGGTGGCGGTACCGGCGGTGGGCCGGTCCAGACCGAGGACCAGCCGCATGGTGGTGGATTTCCCGGCGCCGTTGGGGCCGAGGAACCCGGTGACGACGCCGGGTTCCACCGTCGCGGTGAGGTCGTCGACGGCCGCGGTGGCACCGTAGCGCTTGGTCAGTCCGCGCAGCTCGATCATCGGCCGCCGGGTTCGAGGTGGTCGAGCACCAGGTCGGCCACCGCCCGCATCCCGGCGGCGTTCGGGTGGAAGGTCAACGGGGCGCGCCCCAGCAACAGCGGCACCGAGAGTCCGGGGCCGGCCGTCCACGGGTCGGGCGACCACGCGTGGTGGTCGACGCTGGCCGCGGCGGCGCTCACCAGTTCGCAGCCGGTGTCGGCCGCGGCGGACGCGGTGATCTCGGCCAGCCGGGCGGCGACGTGGCGGGCCAGCTCGGCGTTGCGCTCCGATAGCGGCCGGGCGGGCTGCCCGGCCGGGGGCAGCAGAGTGAGGTAGTCGACGAACACGATGCGGGCGTTCGGTGCGGCGTCGCGGGCCTCGGTGCCGACGGCGCGCAGCGCCGGGCCGGCGGCGGCCAGCGCGAGTTCGCGGCGGGCCGGGTCGAGTAGGCCGGTCAGTCCGGCCCCGACGCCGGGCAGCCGGTGCAGCAGCCCGGGGGTCAGCGCGGCGATCATCATCGGCACGTAGCCGACGTCGTTGCCGCCGATGGTGATGGTGACCAGGTCGGTGCTCTCGTCGAGCACCGCCAGCTGCGGTGGTGCGCCGAACTGCTTGCGCGACAACAGATTTTCCGTCGTCGCACCGGAGAACGTGACGTCGGTCAACTCGGTGCCCAACGCCGCGGCGACCAGGTGCGGATAGTTACGCTCCGACCGTCCGGCCGACCGCGGGCTGCCGGGCACCCGGGGCGTGATGCCCGGCCCGGCGGCCATCGAGCTGCCCAGGGCGGCGTAGCGACGGATCGACGTCATCTAGCTGTTGCACCCGGTCGCGGTCCACGACGACACCGATCCGGTCGGCGAGGAGGCCTGGGCCCAGAACCGCTTCGGGATCCGTCCGGCGCGCCGGGCCAGCAGGCCGGCGGTGACGGCGGCGGCCATCGCGGCGGCCATCATCGCCGGGTCGGCGGCGCGGGTCACCGAGGACGCCAGCAACACCGCCGAGCAGCCGAGTTCCATGGCCAGCGCAGCGTCGCTGGCGGTGCCGATGCCGGCGTCGAGGATCACCGGGATACCCGCGGCGGCGGTGATCATCTCGATGTTGTGCGGGTTGGCGATGCCCAGTCCGGTGCCGATCGGCGAGCCCAGCGGCATCACCGCCGCGCAGCCGACGTCTTCGAGGCGGCGCGCCAGCACCGGGTCGTCGGTGGTGTACGGCAGTACCACGAAGTCGTCGTCAACGAGTTGTTCTGCCGCGCGGACCAATTCGACGGCATCGGGCAGCAGGGTGCGCTCGTCGGCGATCACCTCCAGCTTCACCCAGTTGGTGCCGAGTGCCTCCCGGGCCAGCTGGGCGGTGAGCACGGCCTCGGCGGCGCCGCGGCAGCCCGCGGTGTTCGGCAGCATCGAAATACCGAGGCGCTGAAGCAGTTCCAGCACGCCGGTTCCGGCCTCGGCGTCGATCCGGCGCATCGCGACGGTGGTCAGCTCGGTGCCCGAGGCCACCAGCGCCTCTTGGAGCACGGCCAGGTTGGCCGCGCCGCCGGTGCCCAGGATGAGCCGGGACCCGAACGTGCGGCCGGCGATGGTCAGTGGCGCAGTGTCCTCCGGTGGCGAGGCGTCCTCAGCCACCCTGCACCGCCGTCAGCACCTCGATGCGGTCGCCCTCGGAAAGTGGTTGCTCCCAGGCGGATTTGGGGCGCACCGTATAGTCGACCGCGACGGCCACGCCCTTCTCCGGGTAGCCGAGCTGCGCCAGCAGCGCGGTGACGGTGGCCGGCGCGGCGACCTCGACCTCTTCGTCGTTGACGATCAGCTTCATCGTTTCCTGCCCTTCAGCTATGCGGTGGCTCTGTCTGCCCGGCCCGGTCGCGGCGCCCGGGCCGAATCCGCGAGTTCCTCGGCGATGCGTTGTGCCGTCCACGGCGCCAGCAGGAATCCGGAGCGGCCCAGCCCTACCGCGGCCAGGGTGTGCTCGTCGAGTCGGCCCACCACGGGCACGCCGTCGGGGGTCATCGGCCGCAGTCCGGCGGCGGCTTCGGCCAGTTCGTATTCGCCCAGCCCGGGCATCACCGCGCAGGCGTCCTCCAGCAGGTCCCGCACACCGCTGACCGACGGCGCGGTGTCGCGGCCGTGTTCGTACTGGGTGGCGCCGACGACGACGCCGTCGGTGCGTGGCACCAGGTAGAGGGGGCGTCCGTGCACCCGGGCGCGGATCACCCGGGTGGGCACCGGCAGGGCGCCGGGGCGTCGGCGCAGCCGCAGGATCTCGCCCTTGACCGGGCGGACCGGCAGGCCGGGCAGAAGTTTCGGGGCGTCGATGCCGGTGGCGATCACCACCTGGTCGGCGTCGACGTCGGCGAGGTCGTCCACCGGGCCCGCCCAGCCGACGCCGTGGCGTTCGCAGTCGGCGAGCAGCGCCTCGACGACACCGCGGTTGTCGACGGCGAGTTCGTCGGTGGCCAGGAAGCCGTGCCGGATGGTCCGGGCCAGCAGGGGTTCCAGGTCGCGGGCGGCGGTGGTGGCGACCACCGGATGACCTTGGGCGGCAAGCCAATCGCGCACCGTCGCCAGGTCGGCGACGTCGGCACGGTCGACGGCGACCACCAGGGATTCCCGGGCGGTGACGATGTTCTCGGGCAGGCCGTCGCGGTAGCTGCCGGGGCCCTGGGCGCGCCACAGCGCCAGCGATTCCAGGCCGATGCGCAGCAGTTCCTCTTCGCCGGGCCAGCCCTCGCTGTGCGGGGCGAGCATGCCGCCGGCCACCCAGGAGGCGCCGGGTTCGGTGCTGCGGTGCACGGTCACCGTCCAGCCGTCGCGGGCCGCGCGGCGGGCCACCGACAGGCCGATCACCCCGCCGCCGAGCACGGCCAGCGTCCCGCCCATCCGCGCCGTCTCCCTTCACCTGCCACCTGCCCGTCCAGCCTACTGCCCGCCGACCGGCGGCTACGCTCGGTCCGTGCCCCCCACCGAGCCCGCCCCGACCGCCGCGCACCGTGACCTGGGGCGGTTGTACCTGTGCACCGACGCGCGCCGGGAACGCGGCGATCTGGCCGAATTCGCCGATGCCGCCCTGGCCGGCGGGGTGGACATCATCCAGTTGCGCGACAAGGACTCGGCCGGCGAAGCGCGCTTCGGGCCGCTGGAGGCGCGTCAGGAACTCGAGGCCCTGGCGATACTGGCCGACGCCGCCCGTCGGCACGGCCGCCTGGTGGCGGTCAACGACCGCGCCGACATCGCCCGCGCCGCCGCGGCCGACGTTCTGCACCTGGGCCAGGATGACCTGCCGCTGGCCGTCGCCCGAGACATTGTCGGGCCCGCGGTGATCATCGGGCGTTCCTGCCACGACGAGGCGCAGGTGGATATGGCGCTACTGGAACCAGTGGATTACTTCTGCGTGGGCCCGTGCTGGCCGACCCCGACCAAACCCGGGCGCCCGGCACCCGGACTGGACCTGGTACGCCACGCCGCGGCCAGTGGCACCGACAAGCCCTGGTTCGCCATCGGCGGCATCGACGCCGAGCGACTGGACGAGGTGCTGGCGGCCGGGGCCACCCGGATCGTCGTGGTCCGGGCCATCACCGCCGCCGAGGACCCGGGCGCGGCCGCCGCGGCACTGGCCGCCGCGCTGGCCTGAGCCTCACTCCAGCGGGAGTTCGGCGATCACCGCGCGCAGCCTCGGCCAGCTGGCGGCGAACCCAGGGTGTAGCGGCAGGCCGTCGACGTCCTCCTCGGCTACCCAGCGCAGCTCGGTGCTCTCCCGGTTGGCGACGGTGTCGAGCAGCTCGGCCGCATCGGCGATGACGGTCGTGTAGCTCCACCGGCCGCCGCCGAGCGCGACGATCTCCGCGGTGACCACGGTGGAGCGCACCCGCAGGGCGGTACCGGCCAGTCCGGCCTCCTCGTGGGCCTCGCGCACGGCGGCCTGCTCGGGGCTTTCGTGGCTGTCCAGGGCGCCGCCGGGCAGTCCCCAGGTGCCGCCCTGGTGGCTCCACGGCGCGCGGTGCTGCAGCAGCACCGCGGCCCCGCCGTCCGGGCGCGGCGCGCGCAGCAGCAGGCCGGCCGCGCCGTGGCGCCCCCAATGATGGGTTCCCGCATCGGAAATCACCCAGCCGTCGCCGTCACCACGCACGCGTCCAGGATAAGGGAGAAAGCGCCGCTCACAGACACGCCGGCACTCGACACTCGCGCCAGTCCTAGCGAACCGGCCCCAACTGTCACACAATGTTCTTAGAATTTGCTTACCCAAGAGGTGAGTTGTCCGGCAAGGCTTCGGGAAGGCAGGCCACGACAGGTGACGGTTGAGCTGGCGCACCCGTCCACCGAACCCCTGGCCTCCCGCTCCCGGCCCGGCCAGGCGCTGCCGCGCTGGTGGTTCCTGTGGACGACACCGGGCCGGATCCTGGCCATCGGCCTGACCCTGGCCACCCTCGGCGTGCTCACCGCATTCGCCACCTCGACCGCGATCAACTCCCGCCAGCAGGCGCTGACCACCGTCCTCAACCACACCGAACCGCTGTCGTTCGCGGCCGGGCAGCTCTACACCAAACTGTCGGTGGCCGACGCCGCCGCGGCCACCGCGTTCATCGCCGGGACCGAGCCGCAGCCCGTCCGGCAGCGCTACGAGCAGGCACTCACCGATGCGTCGGTCGCCCTGACCCAGGCCTCGTCCGGACTGACCGACCCGACCATGCAGGAGCTGCTGGGCCGGATCAACGCCCGGATGGCCGTCTACACCGGGCTGATCGAGACCGCCCGCACCAACAACCGGGCCGGCAACCCGGTCGGCTCGTCGTACCTGTCGGAGGCGTCGTCGCTGATGCAGGACGGCATCCTGCCCGATGCCCAGAAGCTCTACGAGTGGGCTTCGGGCAGGGTCGACGCCGCGACCACCGCGTCCACCCGCATCCCCGCGCCGGCCATCCTGGTGGTGGCGACCACCATCGTGTTCGGGCTGTTCGCCGCGCGCTGGCTGGCCCGGCGCACCCGGCGCCGGATCAACCTCGGGCTGGTCGCCGGCGGTCTGGCGATCGCGGTGATGGTCGGCTGGGTCGGCACCGCGCTGATCATCTCGACGGCCGGCAGCCGGCAGGCCAAGAACACCTCGGCGGACTCGCTGCGAGTGATCACCAACCTGTCGATCACCGCCCAGCAGGCCCGGGCCGACGAGACCCTGTCGCTGATCCGGCGCGGCGACGAGAACGCCCGGAAGCAGTCCTACTACCACCGCATGCAGACCATGGACGAGCTGCTGACCAGCTATCTGTCCCGGCACGACAGCGTGGACAAGTCTGACCTGGCCGACGCCGACCAACTGCTCGCCCGCTGGCAGTCCGCCGACGAGCGGATCAACGCCTACATCTCGGTCGGCAACTACCAGGCCGCCACGCAGGTCGCACTGGGTACCGGGGAGGACGATTCCACCCCCGCCTTCGACAAGCTGGAGCAGGCACTGTCGTCCGGGCTCAAGGCCAGCCGCAACCAGTTGCGCAGTGACATCGTGTCGGCCCAGCGGGTGCTGTCGGGCACCACCGTCGGCGGCATCGTGCTGTCGCTGGGCGCGGCGATCGCCGTGGCGCTGGGACTCTGGCCGCGGATGAGCGAGTACCGATGATCGGCCGTCGGCTGTTGGCCGCGGCCGGTGCGGTGCTGCTGACCGGTTGCGGCGCCGTCAGCGTGCCGCCCACCCCACCGTCGCTGAGCCTCGCGCCGCCGACGCCGGCCGGGATGGCCGAACTGCCGCCCGAGCGCGCAACCGCCCCCGGTTCGCCGGATGACTGCAACGCCACCGCGAGCCTGCGGCCGTTCCCGGACAAGGCCGCCGCCGACGCCGCGGTCGCCAAGATCCGGGCCCGCGGGCGTCTCATCGTCGGGCTGGACGTCGGCAGCAACCTGTTCAGCTTCCGCGATCCGGTGACCGGCGATATCAACGGTTTCGACGTGGACCTGGCCGGTGAGGTGGCCCGGGACATCTTCGGCAGCCCCAATCAGATCGAGTACCGCATCCTCAGTTCGGCCGAACGGATCACCGCCCTGCAGAAGGAGCAGGTCGACATCGTGGTCAAGACCATGACCATCACCTGCGAACGCCGCAAGCAGGTCAACTTCTCCACCGTGTACCTCTATGCGTATCAGCGGATTCTGGCGCCGCGCAGTTCGGCGATCGCCCAGTGGTCGGATCTGTCGGGCAAGCGCGTGTGCGCGGTGCGCGGCACCACCAGCCTGGACCGGATCCAGCAGATCTACCCGGCGCCGATCATCGTGTCGGTGGTGACCTGGGCCGACTGCCTGGTGGCCCTGCAGCAGCGTCAGGCCGACGCGGTGTCCACCGACGACACGATCCTGGCCGGGCTGATGTCCCAAGACCCGTACCTGCACATCGTCGGGCCCAGCATGGCCCAGGAGCCCTACGGCATCGGTATCAACCTGGCCAACACCGGGCTGGTGCGGTTCGTCAACGGCACGCTGGCCCGCGTCCGCGCCGACGGCACCTGGAATACCTTGTACCGCAAGTGGTTGACGGTCTTGGGGCCGACACCGACACCTCCGGCGGCCAGGTATGTGGATTGACATGAGCGCCGACGAAACACCGGAGGACGTCCCCGAGGCCGAGGACCACGGCACCCAGCGGGCCGACGTGTTCGCCGATTCCGCATCCACGCTGCGGCCGATGGCCACCCAGGCGGTGTACCGCCCGGACTTCGACGACGACGATGACGACGACGACGACCTGTCCTCGGGCCGTTCCGACACCGCCCGGACCTCCGAGCCGGTGCGGATGGTCGCGCCGGTCCGCCGGGTCGGCGGTGGGCTGGTCGAGATGCATCCGGCGCCCGAGCTCGACCCGCTGACCGCGCTGATGACCAATCCCGTTGTCGGGGAGAAGAAACGCTTCTGCTGGAGCTGCAACCGCCCGGTCGGCCGATCCGGCCCCGACGGCCCGGGCGCGATCTCCGGCAACTGCCCGCACTGCGGCGCCGAGTATTCGTTCGTGCCGCAGCTCAAGCCCGGCGACATGGTGGCCGACCAGTACGAGATCAAGGGCTGCATCGCCCACGGCGGTCTGGGCTGGATCTATCTGGCCGTCGACCACAATGTCAACGAACGCCCCGTCGTGCTCAAGGGCCTGGTGCATTCCGGCGACGCCGAGGCACAGGCCATCGCGATGGCCGAGCGGCGATTCCTGGCCGAGGTGGCGCACCCGTCGATCGTCAAGATCTACAACTTCGTCGAGCACCCGGACAGCCGCGGCGAACCGGTCGGCTACATCGTGATGGAGTACGTCGGCGGCCTGTCGCTCAAACAGCATGGCACACTGCGGCTTCCGGTACCGCAGGCGATCGGCTACATGCTGGAGATCCTGCCGGCGCTGGGCTATCTGCACTCGATCGGGTTGTGCTACAACGACCTCAAGCCGGAGAACATCATGCTGACCGGCGACCAGCTCAAGCTGATCGACCTGGGCGCGGTGTCGCGGATCAACTCGTTCGGTTTCCTCTACGGCACCCCCGGCTATCAGGCGCCGGAGATCGTCCGCACCGGCCCGACGGTGGCCAGCGACATCTATACCGTCGGACGCACCCTGGCGGCGCTGACCCTGGTGATGCCGGTGAAGAAGGGCCGCTATCTCGACGGGCTGCCCGAGGACGATCCGGTGCTGGCCAAGTACGACAGCTTCGCCCGGTTGTTGCGCCGCGCCGCCGATCCGGATCCGCGCCGACGGTTCGGCAGTGCCGAGGAGATGGCCGGTCAACTACTCGGTGTGCTGCGCGAAGTCGTCGCCCAGGACACCGGGCTGCCCCGTCCCGGCCTGTCCACCATGTTCAGCCCGTCACGGTCCACGTTCGGGGTGAAACTGCTGGTGGCCCACACTGACGTCTACCTCGACGGGCAACCGCACTCGGAGAAGCTGACCGCCACCGAGATCGTCACCGCGCTGCCCGTCCCGCTGGTCGACCCGACCGACCCGGGGGCCGCCGTGCTCTCGGCGACGGTGCTGTCCCAGCCGGTGCAGACCCTGGATTCGCTGCGCGCGGCCCGGCACGGCGCGCTGGACGCCGAGGGCATCGACCTGAGCACCTCCGTCGAGGTCCCACTGATGGAGGTCCGCGCGCTGCTGGATCTGGGCGACGTCGCCAAGGCGGCCAGCAAGCTCGACGACCTGGCCAACAAGGTGGGCCGACCCTGGCGGCTCATCTGGTTCCGCGCGGTATCCGAGTTGCTGTCGACCGACTATGAGGGCGCCACCAGGCATTTCACCGAAGTGCTCGACGCGCTGCCGGGTGAGCTGGCGCCGAAGCTGGCGCTGGCGGCCACCGCGGAACTGTCCGGCGGCGCCGACGAGGAAAGTTTCTACGAGACCGTGTGGCGCACCGACAACGGGGTTATCGCCGCCGGGTTCGGGCTGGCCCGGGCACAGGCCGTGCGCGGCGACCGCGAAGCCTCGGTGCAGACGCTGGACGCGGTCCCCTCGACGTCGCGGCATTTCACCACCGCGCGGCTGACCAGCGCCGTCACCATGCTGTCCGCCCGGTCGATCAGCGAGGTCACCGAGGAACAGATCCGGGAGGCCGCCCGCCGCGTGGACACGCTGCCGGAGACCGAGCCGCGGGTCCCGCAGATCCGGGCGCTGGTGCTGGGCACCGCGCTGGACTGGATCATCGACAACAGCGCCGACCCGCATCACATCCTCGGTTTCCCGTTCACCGAATCCGGGTTGCGCCTGGGCGTGGAGGCGTCGCTGCGCACACTGGCGCGGCTGTCCCCCAGCCAGACGCACCGCTACACGCTCATCGACATGGCCAACACCGTACGGCCGATGACGACGTTTTGACGGGCTGACCTCAGCGCCCGAACCGGGCCCGCAGCTGCGGATCCGACAGCCACCAGGGGGCTCCGGGCGGTTCCCGCCCGGGGGCATCACCGTCGGCCACCGAGAGGTCGGCGGCATCGAGTTCGGCGTCGACCTGCTCGGCCCTCCGGGCGTCGTGCAGCCGCAGCGCGCGCATCAGCACCAGCAGGAAGCCCAGGCTCAGCACGTCGGCGACCAGCCACAGGATGCCCGCGCCGATGGACTGGTCCACCCGCGGGCTCGGTCCCCAGGTTCGGTGCAGACCCGCGTAGTAGTCGACGGCGACCAACGGGCCCAGCCACAGCACGACGCCGAGCAACCCGTCGCCGATCGACTCGGCGACGCTGATGCAGATGGAGATCATCGGGGAATAGCGGTGCGGCACCGGGTCGGCCTGGATGCGGCTGTAGAAGTAACCGAACCCGATGAGCACCAGCAACACCCGCGTCGCCGACGCGAACGGACCCGTCATCGAGGCCACGTACCACGGTGTCAGGTACAGCAGCCAGGGCGTGCCGAGCATCACCAGCGCGGTCGGCGCCGGGGAGATCAGCATCCGGGCCGGCGTCGAGACGAGCGCGTCGTCCAGGCGCCGCCGGGCCCCGGCTCCGAGGCCCGCCCGGACGGTGGCCACCGGGCGGCCACACGCCAACAGCAGGGGCACCGCGAACATCAGCACGAGCACCTGCAGCGCCCGCACCCAGAACAGCACCGGCGCGTAGACGGCGATCGCGCTGCAGCCGGCCAGCAGCCACAGCACCAGGCCCGCACCGAAACACCACGCAGCCGCGCTTGTGTTCCCGTCGGGACCACCACGGTCGGTCGCGGGAGCGCTGCGCCACGCTCGCCAATAGCCCAGCGCCGCAAGCCCGACGAGCACCACGGTCACCGGGTCGAAAAGCCACACCGACACCGCCACGGCCGGTGTCAGCGCAACCGCCACCGGGTCGGACACGGAGCCCGAGCCTACGCCCGGAAACCGCGCCGCCCCACCGGGCACAGCAAACCCCCAGCCGGTTTGGGGAATCCCCGAGGGTTCCCGGCTAACCTCGGCGCCCATGGATCTGCCGCTGCTGGGCCCGGTGACGCTGACCGGGTTCGCCCACCCGTGGTTCTTCCTGTTCGCCCTCGTCGCCGCGGCCGCCGTCGCCGGCTACCTGCTGATGCTGCGGCGCCGGCACCGCCACGTGCTGCGGTTCGCCAACACCGAACTGCTCGACACCGTCGCCCCGCCGAGCCCCAACCCCCGGCTGCGGCACCTGGCCGCGGCGCTGACCGCACTGGGTCTGGTGCTGCTCACCGTCGCACTCGCCGGCCCCACCCACGACGTGCGGATCCCGCGCAACCGGGCCATCGTCATGCTGGTCATCGACGTCAGCGAGTCCATGGTCGCCCGCGACGTCGCCCCCAGCCGGTTGGAGGCCGCGAAGGCGGCGGGCAAGCGGTTCGCCGATACGCTACCGGCCGGCATCAACCTCGGTCTGGTCGAATTCGCCGGAACCGCCACGATGTTGATGCCACCGACCACCAACAGGCACGCCATGGACGCCGCCATCGACAAGCTGCAGGCCCAGGAGCGCACCGCCACCGGCGAGGGTATTCTCACCGCGCTCGGCCAAATCGCCGCGATGTCCGGGTCGATCGGCGGCGGCGAGGGTCCGCCACCGATGTCCATCGTGCTGGAATCCGACGGCAAGGAGACCGTCCCGGCCGACCCGAACGCCACCCGTGGCGGGTTCACCGCCGCGCGCTCGGCCAAGGAGCAGGGCGTCAAGATCTCGGCGATCTCCTTCGGTACCCCGAACGGCACCGTCGAGATCCAGGGGCAGCAGATCCCGGTACCCGTGGACGACGCGACGCTGCGGCGGATCACCGAGATCGCCGACGGGCGGCTGTTCCACGCCGAGAACCTCGACGAACTCGACCGCGCCTACACCGACCTGCGCAACCAGCTCGGCTACCAGATCGTGCCGGGCGACGCCAGCCACGCCTGGGTGGTGCTGGCCACTGTCGCCTTGGCCGCCGCGGCCGGCGTCGGGCTGGGTGTCAACCGGCGACTTCCGGGCTGATCAGGTCCACCACGGCCACGACGTCGCGGGCGATGGCCAGTTCCTCATTGGTGGGCACCACCAGCACGGTGACCGGGGAATCGTCGGCCGAGATCCGGCGGATCCCGCTGTCGGGCGCACGGTTGCGGGTCTCGTCGATCCGAATCCCCAACCGCTGCAACCCCGCCAGGGAATCCGCGCGCACCGCCGCGTCGTTCTCCCCGACCCCCGCGGTGAACGAGATGACGTCCGCGCCACCGAGGACGGCCAGGTAGGCGCCGATGTACTTGCGCAGCCGGTGAATGTAGATGTCGTAGGCCAGCCGGGCATCGGCATCACGCGCGTCGATGCGCCGGCGCAGTTCCCGGAAGTCGATGGCACCACCGACACCGAACACCCCGGAGCGGCGGTTGAGCATGCTCTCGATCTCGGCCGAGAGCATACCCGCCTCGCGGGCCAGGTAGAAGATGATCCCCGGGTCCAGGTCGCCGCTGCGGGTGCCCATCACCAGGCCCTCCAGCGGCGTCATTCCCATCGAGGTGTCCACCTCCCGGCCGTCGGCGAT